>OFLM01000074.1_pt1 | contig 55858 bp, 52 predicted proteins | sample 1540801 | NCBI WGS metagenome assembly OFLM01 (sample SAMEA4413040, study PRJEB24355) | metagenome | biome: human; feature: gut; material: faeces | place: United Kingdom | collected 2010 | reverse complement strand
ATATGGTAAACGATATGCAAGTCCAATCAATAATGATGATATTACAAGTGAAACAGAACTAAAAAAATGGGCTGAATCGCAACTACAAGATAAGCCAAAAACAGAATTAACAGTTAACTATATTAGTTATAAACATTTATCGCCTAGAGATACGGTTTTCTTTATTCATGAATTAATGAACTATAATACTGAACTTAAAATCATCAAATTAGAACGGGGACATCCATTTGTACAAACGATTGACATTTTAACATTTAGTAATGAATTAGAGGATATGGTTAAAATTCAACAATCACTGAATAAAAAATTAAAGGCTCAAGATAATAAATTAGATTATAAATTGAAAGAGTTTAATCATTCAGTATCTAAAAATATGAAAGAACTCATTCATGTGGGCGAAGCGGTAGGAAGTGTATTAGAATGACGGAAATCAGACCACTTTATTTTGAAGATGAACATATATATCCACAAACACACGTGCAAGCGATTGTAGGATTAAATAATGCTACAACCGAAAAGAATGGGCTATTATCCAAAGAAGATAAACAAAAACTAGATAAATTAAACGTAACAGACTCTAACAAATTAGGGTCTGTTTTTTATAAGGAGGTGACCTTAAGTGCCGATAACGAGCATTAGAACTCTTACTTTAAACAATGAAGAAGTATATGCTAGGACTCATATACAAGGAGTGGATGGGTTATCAAATTCAACCGAAAATAAAGACGGTTTAATGTCAAAGGAAGATAAACAGAAATTAAACAGACTACCAGAATTTGATATATCCAAATTAAATGAAGCGACTAAAATAAGTTCTGGTTTAATGAGTATGGAAGATAAACAAAAGTTGGATAGTATTGATAAACATAATCAAATAATTAATAGGAATGTGAACGTTTATCCAAATAAAACACAAATAGTTAATTTAAATAAAAATTTAACATCTTGTTTAAACGGAATTATCTTAGTATGGCGTTTAGATGATATAGATGATTTATACCATTATCAATATGTACCTAAATACCATAACAATCATCCTAATACTTATATTACAGAAGTCATCCCTTATAGAAATCAAGGTAATAAACTAGACTACTGTATAAAATTAGTAAGAGTATCTAATACACAAGTTGTAGGTGCAGCAAGTAATCAATTAGCACCATCTAATCATGTTCGATTGCATGAAATTTTGGAGTATTAGGAGGTAGAACATGGGGTTAATAACAACAAACTTAAGTAATCAAGCAGGAGCGGAGTTTAGACGACAACTCATTGAAAACTTCAAAGAAATTGAAGATTTTATGGGCGATTACAAAACTGGAGAAGCGGAAAAGAAAATCTCTAGTTTAGTTAAAAAATATGAAGATGAATTATTTAAAGAAGTCAGAGCAATCGTAATGCCGGAAGAATCACCACTTGAAGTGACTAAAGAAGTCGTTGATAGCAAAACGGATTTAAAAGGCGTTAAACATGGTTCATTATCGGAACGTATTAGAATTGATTTAGAACAACTTAAAAAAGATCAAGTTGAAAATAATCCACTACACAATACATTAGTGACTAAAAATGGAACGGTCGTTTATGACTATTCTAAAAAATCACAAACACTATCTGATATTAAAAACATTTATTGTATAGGTGATTCAGTTGCTAGAGGTTTACATGCTAGTAAAAACTTTGGACAATTTTTAGCGGAAAAATTAAATGCTAATTTAAACAATTTAGCAGTATCGGGTGCAACATTCTCTAAAGCAAGTGATAATAGTATATTCGACCAGGCCTTAAAAGTTAAAGACGCAGACTTAGTTATCGTACAAGGTACTGATGATGATTGGCTAAAAAATGATGGTATTGAACTTGGCGTAGATAAAACTGATATTAGAACATTTTTAGGTGCATTCTATCAAATTATAAAAGTGATTAGAGCACAGAATAAAGATGCAAAAATTGTATGTATGACTGCAACACGTCAATTACCAGTCAACGGTACTTACATTAGAAGAAAAGATACAGATAGAAATAGATTAAATTTAAGCTTAGAAGACTATGTTAATGCTCAAGTGTTAGCATGTACTGAATTAGATGTACCTATTTTTGATGTATATCATACAGATATTATAAATCCATATAATCCAGGATTTAGAAAAAAATATATGATAGACGGCTTACATCCTAATGAGTTGATACATGAAGTGATTAGTTATGAATTACTTAAAAATTATTACTATTTCTATGGTTAAGAAAGGGATGATATTAGATGGCAAATCAAGATTTATTCTTTGATATTACAAAGCAAGGTACAGAACAAGAAAAGCAACAATATATCATTAGTCGTGTCGGTGATGGTGGTTTAAAAGCAATTACAATTACCGTTTATTCAAATGGTCGTCCATATAACATTACTGATTTAACTCCAGTTTTCGAAGGCGTTAAACCTGATGGAGAACGTATTATTGACACAACAGGTGGTTTAGTATTAGATCCACGTAACGGCGTGTTTAGATACATTCTTCCACAACAAGCAAGTACTGCAGAAGGTGATTACCAACAAGCATTCTTTAAATTAAAACGTGGAGAACAAACAGATTCATCATTAGAAGTAAGAATTAGAGTACTAAAAAATAAAGTAGAGTTTGGTATTAATTCAGAAAGTTACTTTACTGAATATCAAAAAGAATTAGAACGATTAAGAACAACTGTAAATACTGGTATTGAAGAATTAAAGCATACTGCAGAAGCGACTGAAGTTAAAATTAATAGTGAGGTAGAAACAGCTAAAGCATTAGACACTCAATTAAAAGCACTACAGTCAGCAATAAATAGTAATCAGTTAGCGACTAGAGAAGATTTAACTTCTCAAATTAAACCATTAAGCGATCAAGTTGTGGCATTTACAAATTCACTTGAAACTACAAAAGATACTGTAAATGCAAATGTACAAAAATTAGTAGATACTAAAATGGATGCAGGAGTAGCACCTGGAGTATTAAGTAATCCTGCGAATATTACTAAGTCTGGAAATTATTACTATAATAGTAGTACTCAAGGTTTACCTACATTAAATGGAAGTAACGCGAATGGAATTATTCAAGCAGTTATGCGTGATGAGAATAATGGTATGTTATCTATTTTAGGTACTGGTTTAACAAGAGAAAAATATAAAGGTAAGTTATACGATAGATGGAAATCTTCTACGCCAGTATTACTGTGGAGCGGTAGAGCTTCAAGTGGCGATACTGTCCAATTGAAAGATGATGTTCACAATTACGGGCAACTTATTATCAATGTTACATTTACAAGTAATAGACATGCTACACACTTTGTGACTGTACCGAATAATGGAGAAACTTTATATTTAAATAATATCGGATTAAGATCTTCGGGGAATGGTTATAAAAATGGTTACCTAGATGAATTATCTATTTTATTTAAAGATAACAACCGTATTCAAGTGGTTAAGTCATTACTTGCTACTGATGGAGAACAAGCGATTAATTCAGATACAGCAATTACAGCAATATATGGAATTTATTAATCTCTACCTATTTAAATAGGTAGTTTTTTTAATACTAGGGGGAATTTATTAAAATGGCAGAAATGGCAGATAAATATAATATTGAAGTAGACGACTTTATGAGTCTTATCTATTCGGGTAATAAGGTGTTTGTTTATATTTTATTATTACTTATTTTTGTAGATGTAGTTACAGGAATGATTACTGCATTTAGTGAAGGTAAATTAATGAGCAAAAAAGCAATGCTAGGCTATGTTAAGAAAATCGCATTTTTATGCGTCATCATTGTATCAAATACATTGGATATTATTTTCCAATTACATGGCTTACTTGTAAATGCGACAGTAATGTTCTTTATTATTGGAGAAGCAACAAGCATTGTAGAAAATTCAGTGAAGTTGGGCGTACCAATTCCTGAACAACTTAAAAACAGATTAAATATTACTGAGGAAACTAACAAAAACTAAGGAGTGGCTTATATAGTCACTTCTTTTTATTTAGGAGCGATAAATTATGGCAAAAGAATTTTTAGAAAATTGGAACGGTGTACCTGTATATTTAGATTTAATTCCTTATGGCACACGTCGTACTGGACAAAAATTAGATACTGGAAGTCCTATCTTCGCAGTATATCACGATACTGGTAATCCAGGCAGTACAGCACAACAAAACGTGGACTATTATAAAAATACTTACATGGAACCTTGGGAATCAACAGCTTCAGCACACTTTTTTGTAGACGATAAAGAATGTATTATTAATGTACCGATTGATGAGAAAGCATGGCATGTTTTATATGATACGCCTACTGATAATTATTACTTTGGAGATGATGCAAACGATGCTGCGTTTGGGGGCGAGTTATGTTACTTCCCTGATGACAGAGAGCGTTCATTAACTGCATTAGATAATTTCGCAAGAGTCTGTGCAGTATTATTTGAGTCTTGGGATATCGACCATTTCCATAAGTGTCCAGGTCATCAAGATATTCAAGATGACAAGCAAGATCCAGGTAATGCACTTGAAGCGTGTGGCTATGGTAGACATGAGATTGATGTCATTGATAACTTAGTACAAAAATATATGGATGGTACAGATGTAGATAAAGATGCAATTACAGATTTACCTGAAAAAGATGATGTGATTGAGAAAAAACCAGTCGGATGTACACGTGTTAAAGTATGGTCTGAAGAACCTTATTACAGAGGAACAATTAAATATGATGCATCATTACGTGAACGTGCTGGCAGTAGCTTTGATAACTACAGTTTTGCTAATGAAATTGATGTAGTGTCGGAAGGTACTACAGTTTATATTTATGAAGAAATCAAAGATCCACAAGGTAATGTTTGGTGTCGTACATTCTCACCTAGCAATAACGGTTGGGTGCATAAAGATACTATTGAAGTGGAAGAAACTTATAAAGATTAAATTAATGGCGGTCGAGAGTGACCGCCATTTTTATTTATAGATATTTATTAACTATTTCATTTATTGGGACATCAGAACTTGAAAAATAATGGGATTTGTAATAATTGACAAAGTTTGATGACAAGGTTGTTTTGTTTAAACCACAGCTCATAAGAGTATAAATATCAAATATAATTGTTAAAAATTCTTTAGCTTCTGTTTCAGTTGCGTTATAACCATTATGAACTATATCATTTCTAAAATCATAATAATTGTCATAATAATTAGTTAAGCAATTTTTAAGTGCTTGCCCATTTGGTAAATCTAATCCATCAATAATTTTTGGGAATAAATGATTGTAAATTGAATTTTTAAATTTACTGGTTTTATTTTTAGCTTTGTCTTTGCTTAAATTTTCATCATATATATAATAATTTTCAACTATAAATTTAATGAATGTTTCTACAGAAGTTTGAGCGTTAATTATTGTAGAATTAAAATCACACAAATCTAAATTTCTTTGAGCATCCCCTAATAGTAATACCGAATGCTTGTTTGGAAAAATTTTATAATCTTTGTAGTATTGATTTATATGTGTGAATTTACTAACATCAAGAGTTTCACTTTCATTTATTTCTAAACCTTTAAAATATTCAAGAAATAAAATGCCTTCATGTATTTTCGTATAAGTATCGTTATCAAAAGTGTATATTTTATATAAAGGTACACTTGATAGTTCCCCTTTATTAAGCGAGTGTAAATTATAATGATTAAATTTTATGATTATACTTTCTATTAAATTATTTAAAACTCTTAATTGAAAATCAAAAAGATTAGATATCTCTATGGAGTTCGAAGAGTCTCTATTTACTTCATTATTGAGTCTTTTATAATCACTTCTATTTAGGAAAACTGTACTTTCAATAATAGTTCGTCTCAAAGGTCTATATACAAATACTCTGTCTTCTATAGGATCATTTTCGAAAGATTGCAAAAATTGTAATAATACTGCTTTTTCTTCGATGTCAATCATAGTAGAACTTCCATTTGCAAAAGGAATTCTAAAAGGTAATAAATATCGAAATGTAATTAAATAATATTTTTTATTAGAATCAAACTTTGGATTATAAAATTTAAAAGTTCTCTCATTTATGGTATTAAATTTAGCATCCACGTTTACTAATCACTTCCTATCTAAAAATGTATTATTTATATGATATACCCTCAAAATTAATTACTAGACATATATTACTTATAAATTAAATTATTAAATGTTTAAATTGTAATATACATGTATAATTAACTTCTATATTTTTCTGTAGATGCTATACTGTATTAATAATTGAAAGACTTCCTTTACTGATTAGGAATTATGAAAGAAGGTCATTTTATAAAAAATACTCAAACATACGCTAACTTGCTATCAAGAACAGTAGAAGCATATATCAGTACTTTTTATTACAAAGGTTACAGAGTTGAAGCCTGTCAGCTTAATTTTAATCGTAAAATTTATAGAGTTAGTAAAAGTTATACTTATAAAGTGTTGAATAATTTCTTTTTTAGGAATGAAGCAGTCAAGTTTATTGATAATCAAAACTCACAATAAGAAATATTGCGTTTAAGGATGAGTTATTAAACTCATCCATTTTTGTTCGCTATTATGTTTGGTCTAGAATAAAAAATATTGTTATTATAAAATAGTTGTATAAAATATAAAGGAAGATAGAGTATGAATAACAAATATATATATATATAGATGATTCAGGTCAATTAAGTAATAATGGAACGCATGAATATTTTTTGTATGGTTGTTTATTTATAGAAAATCAATCAACTATCTCAGAAATAAAAAATAAGATAAATGCATTTTGTAGAAAACGACACTTAAAAGGTGAAATAAAAGGTAGCAGTATAAAACTTAAAGATAGAAGAAAAATATTAAATATTATTTCAAGTATCAAAGGTGTTCATCAATTTTTTGTCATTGTAAAAAATAATGAATTAAAAAAAGTAGATTTTGACAATCCGTATAAGGTGAAAAGATTTAAACAATTTACTATTAGAAGAATAATTGAAGAAGTGTTTAAGAAACACCATATTTCTAAAGATGATCATATACATATTAAAATTGATAATGAGTCTTTTAATAATGAAGAAGGGCTTAAAAATTTTATATATTATTTAAATAATTTTTGGTCAAAACCAGGAAGCTTTTTATTTCAAGACATGTATTGGGAATATATGCCCAACATCCAAAGTAAATTTACTATAAAATATTTAGATTCAAAACATGATAGATTAATACAAATGGCTGATTTAATTGCCAATACTAAGTATAGAAGATTTAAAGGTAACGAAAAGTGTGGTTCCGAAAATTTAAGTGAAGAAGTTTGTTTGAAATTACCTGATAATTGCCATTTTTATAGCCCAAAAAGTAAGTTTTATGTTGAAAATTAGGTTGTATTAAACTATAATGAAATTAATAGCATTGTGCCTGTTTTAGCAACAAGACTGTCGAATATGTTCTAAGCGTATATAGCTACGTGACTCTTGTTGGACACCTACTTTTTAGCGTAGGTGTTTTTTGTTTTGACTTAATTTATAGAAAATAAATATCAAAGTTAAGAGAGGCTTATCAAATGTTTGATAAAAAGAGTAAAAATAGATTAAGTGATATTCAAAAAGAAACAATAATGGAAGAAGTTATAAAAGAATCGAACAAAGATGGTAAGATTACTAAAAATATAGAAACTAGAAATATAGAAACTAGAAATACAGAAACTAAAAATTTTAATAATGAAAAAGATTATGAAAAATTGCAAGGCACTTATACTTGGAGAATTGAAAATGAAAAAATAAAATATAAAAATAGTGAAGATTATATTATTAAAAGATTAAGGATAGTCTCAATTATTTATTTAATACTTATGATGATATCCTTATCACTTGTAGTATTTATGATAGGTAGTTCTTCAAGTACAAAGAATGATAATAAAGAGTATAATTGCTCAATAGATTCCAAGAAACCAGATAATGTATATAAGTGCAGTCCAATTACTAAAAAAGATAAAAACAATTCAAACGATAATAATTCTATCTTTGTAACAATAATAACATTCTTATTTGGAACCGCAAGTAAAGCATTATATAAAGCTATGATTTTAGAATCATTTCGATTTGATGAAGATAAATTAAAGAAAAATCAAACTATGAATAAGCTAAAAACATATATAGATGTTGTTATAGATATATTCTCAGGAATAGCAATTTTAATATATTTATTAAAATATGCTAATTTAGAAAATCCACAGCTAAGCTTTGCGTTTTTAGTTCTAGGAATATTGATGGCTTTACTTATGTTATACAACAACAGATATATTGGTTATATCGATAAGTAATTTTATTAAAAATACATAGTGAGATTAATTATAAAAAAGAACTTTTTGATTGTTATTTGTAATAGAATTTTTCTAATTTAATGAATTAAATATAAATCTGTTAAATTTTAAAATTACAATGAACTAAGAGTGGACAAAAATTGATTTTTATCGATTTATATTGTCCACCTGTCCACTCATTGTCCACTTTCAATTATTCTAAGATATGTAACTATACTTTAAGATGTTGACTTATAGCAATATATATAATGTAGTGTACTTTAAAATGTCATAAATAGAATTACAGAACTCAAGTGTCTGAATGGGAACGCGATCAATACATGAAACAATACTAATCGCTAAGCAAAAAGGGGAAAGACTTAGGGATATAAGAAGTTAAGGCACTTGCCTTAGCTTCTTTTTTGTTTGAAAATAATCTATTTTTACTTGACCACTTTCTTCAAAAGTAGTGAATTGGTCAAGTTTTGGTCAAGTAAGTTAAAAAAAAACAGTCTTTATATACTTCTTAAAATTTTCTAGTTTAATTATAGATTGTTTAGCTTTTTTTGTTTTTTCATGTTCGTCTACCACTAAATATTTTTTCATAATATATAGCTCCTATTTTTATTAAATATATCAATAAAACCTATATGAATTATAAAAATATTATGTAAACATAAAAATATAGACCCGAAGTATGTCACCTTAAGGTCTATATTAAATAAGTTTATAATTAAATTAATTCTAAAAGTTTGTCAACATTTTCCTCAGTTGTGGCCCAACTTGTTGCGAATCTAACAACGCGATGTGTATCATCGTATTTTTCCCAAATTGCAAATTTCACTTTACTCTGAAGATCTTTAATCTTATCATCATTTAATACGAAAAACTGTTGATTAGTAGGAGAATCAAAATATACTTTATATCCTTTATTGATAAATCCTTGCTTCATTTTATTCGCCATATTAATAGCATGTCGACTAATATCAAAATACAAGTTATTAGTAAATAATTCTAAAAATTGAATACCAACTAAACGCCCCTTAGCTAGTAGGGCACCATGCTGTTTAATACGTGTAGTGAAGTGTTTAGGTTCATTATTGTTTGTAAATACAATCGCTTCACCACATAGTGCACCAATCTTTGTACCACCAATATAAAAAATATCACAGTAATTAGCAATATCTTCAATTGTGACATCTGTTTCATTACTCATCAAACCATAACCTAATCGGGCGCCATCCATAAATAATGGAATATGATGTTCCTTACAGACTTCTGATAAATTCCTAAGTTCTTCTTTACTATAAAGCGTTCCATATTCAGTAGGATGAGAAATATACACCATACCAGGAAATACCATATGTTCACGTTTGAAATCATTATAAAAAGTTTCAAGATAGGTATTTACTTCTTTAGGTGAAATCTTACCTTCATGAGATGGTACTGCTAATACTTTATGACCACTAAATTCTATAGCGCCCCCTTCATGTACTGCCACATGACCTGTATCTGCTGAAATAACCCCTTCATATGGCTCTAATACAGTATTAATAACAACTTGATTTGTTTGTGTACCACCAATTAAAAAGCGAACAGTGGCTTCAGGACATTGAATCGTTTTTCGAATTTGATCAGCGGCTTGTTTTGAAAATTGGTCATCCCCATAACCCGAAGCTTGAATATAATTTGTATCAATAAAACGTTGTAAAACTTTTGGATGTGCACCTTCTAGGTAGTCATTTTCAAAAGATATCATCGAATTCCTCCCTAACTTCCTTATGCTTATTCTAAACTGATTATTCTGAAAATTTGAATAGAATGTATTTAGTATACACTACCTTTTTAGTAATGTGAATTTAAGAGAATAAAAATAAATATGTAAACGCTTTTAAAAGACGTCCTATTATCATTGCAATTTAGTTGATAAACACATGTAAAAAGACTATGATTTAAACAAATATATGAAATGGAGTGTTATAAATGAGTAAAGTAAAATTTAAAAGAATTCAAGAACAAACAATTGAAGAATTGGAAAATGAAATTAATCAATATTTAGCAAGTGAAGAAGGTCGTCGCTATGAATTATTAAATGTTTCAATTGATAAAATTGAAGAACGCCAATTTCCTAACAATGAAGAAATATTAAGTGCCTTTTTAATATTAGCCGATAAATAAAAGTTGAATTTGAGAAGTAGGAGTTTAGAATTATGATAAGTCTTTTTGGCCCTAAAATTGGCACAATATTGAATATAATTTTAGTGCTTGGATTTTTAGGCAATTTAGTGTTGGCTTTTATTTTAATTTTTTTAGAGCGTAACAGACGTAGTGCATCTTCAACATGGGCCTGGATATTTGTATTATTTGTATTACCAGTGCTTGGATTTATTCTTTATCTATTTTTCGGTAGAACTGTTTCAAAAAGAAAAATGGAAAAAAATAATGGTAAAGAGCTAGATGTTTATAAAGATTTGATTGATGAACAAGCTCATAAAATTGATCATTACAACTATCATACAGAAAACAAGCAGCTACAAAATCATCAAGATATGGCAAGAATGCTATTAAAGAAACAAGATGCTTTTATTACTGAAGACAATAAAATTGATTTATTTATTGATGGTCATGAATTATATGACAAAGTACTCGAAGATATTTATAATGCGAAAGATTACATACATTTAGAGTACTTTGGATTTGAAATCGATGGTCTAGGAAAACGAATTATCGATGCCCTAGAAACAAAGTTAAAAGAAGGTTTAGAAGTTAAATTACTTTACGATGATGTGGGTTCAAAAAATTTAAAACGTCACAAATTTAAACATTTTGAATCATTAGGTGGAGAGGTAGAAGCATTTTTTGCATCTAAACTACCAATTATTAACTTTAGAATGAATAATCGTAACCATCGTAAGATTATTGTTATTGATGGTCAAATCGGGTATATTGGTGGATTTAATGTAGGTGACGATTATTTAGGTTTAGGTAAACTAGGATACTGGAGAGATACGCATTTAAGAGTACAAGGTGATGTTGTAAATGCACTTCAAATTAGGTTTATTCTTGATTGGAACTCTCAAGCACATCGTCCACAATTTGAATATGATGATAAGTATTTTCCTAAAAAGAAAGTACAGGATGGTCATTCAGCCATTCAAATTGGTTCAAGTGGACCTGCATATGAATTACACCAAATTGAGTTTGGATATACCAAAATGATTATGAGTGCGAAAAAATCTATTTATATTCAAACACCTTACTTTATACCAGATCGATCTTACATTAATGCATTGAAAATGGCAGCAAATACTGGTGTTGATGTTAACATAATGATTCCATGTAAACCGGATCATCCATTTGTCTACTGGTCTACATTTTCAAATGTTGCTGAATTGCTTGAATATGGAGTAAAAGTGTATACGTATCAAAATGGATTTATACATTCTAAAATGTTAATGATTGATGATGAAGTCAGTAGTGTAGGTTCATCTAATATGGACTACAGAAGTTTTGTATTGAACTTTGAAGTTAATGCATTCGTATATGATGAACAATTAGCTAAGAAGTTAAAAGAGGCGTATAAAGAAGATATAAAAAAATCTAAACAACTTACACTTGAGAAATATAAAAAACGACCATTATCAATTAAATTCAAAGAAGATATTGCCAAATTATTATCACCAATCTTGTAAAAATAATAAAACCGACAAAGCTTTGTGCTTTGTCGGTTTTATTAATATGACAAATGTCATTTGAAAATAGTGACATTTTTATCTGAAATTATAACTTGTTTGTTGATAAATTATTTATATTAACAAAAGGAAGTGATGAGTTATGATTCAAATTCGACATTTATCCAAAAAATATAATGGAAAAACAGTATTGAAAAATATATCACTAAATATAGAAAAGGGTATGAGTACTGCATTAATAGGAAAAAATGGAGCCGGAAAATCAACTTTAATTAATATTTTAATTAATCATTTGAAAGCAGAAACGGGAGAAATTATAGATATAGATCATTTATTAAATTTAAATCATATTGGTGTATTATTTCAAAAAACGTCTTTTCCTAGGTTAATAAAAGTAAAAGAATTATATAAATTATTTTGTCAACTATACAAGGATGCAATTTCGATAGATGAATTTAAAAAAATTACAAAATTGAATGATAGCCAATTGAATCTGTATGCAAATCACTTATCTGGTGGACAACAACGAATATTAGATTTTGGGTTATGTTTAATAGGAAAACCAAAGCTTCTCATTTTAGATGAACCTACTGCAGCTATGGATGTTGAAATGCGAGAACATTTCTGGACAATGATAGGGAAATTAAAAAAAGAAAATGTATCTATTTTTTATACTTCTCATTATATTGAAGAAGTAGAACGAATGGCAGATAAAGTTATATTTCTTGATCAAGGCATTATTAAGTTAAATGATTCACCTAGAAATATATTAACCAACCAACAATATTCAATAATTAAAGTACCAAATACAGTAGACAATAATTTACAGAATTTAACAAATTATTTTGATGTAAAAATTGAAGATACTATTTTAAAAATTAAAACATCTGATGTTAAGAAAGTAATATATTATTTGGAAAAATTAAATATAAATTTAAATGACATGACTATTGAAAAGCAAACATTGTTAGAAACAATTTTATTTGCTGATGTAAAAGAGGGAGGGACTAAAAATGAATAATATCGCTTTATTAAAAACAGAATTTAAAATTATTTTTCGAAAGAAACTAACAACATTCTTATCAATCATATTACCGGTAGGCTTTTATTTATTATTTACTTCTTTACTAGACTTACCAGAAGAGGCGAAACAGCAGTTCTATAAAGAATATATGTATAGTATGACAGTGTTTAGCTTGATGAGTTTTTGTTTAATGCAATTTCCTATAGAGATTATTGAAGAAAGAAACACAGGTTGGTTTAAACGATTAATGGTAACGCCTTTATCTAGTAAAACCTATTTTACTACTAAAATGATAAAAACAATATTGTTATTTTTATTGGCTATTATTTTGATTTTTACTGTTGCTCATCTATATAAACACGTAAATATGAGTATACAACAATGGTTGCTTTCAGGTGTTTCATTATGGATAGGTGCAAGTTTATTTTTAACATTAGGACTAATCATTGCTCAATTTAATGAAACACAAAAAGCAAGTAGTTTAGCCAATATAGTTAATATGGTATTAGCGATATTAGGAGGATTGTGGTTTCCAATTCAAACATTTCCGAGTTGGTTACAAAGAATTTCAAATATTACTCCAACATATCATTTGAAAAATTTTGCATTAGAATTAGCTAAAAATCAAGGTTTAAATATTACTTCATTATTTATTTTAATTGTATATAGTATACTATTTTTAATTATTACAGTGTGGATCAATCACAGAAAAGAAGTGAGTTAGATGAAAAAAAGAAAATGGAGCGTTAGATTAGGAGAGCTGTCTACGCTTATATATTTGTTATTTCCAATTATAAGTATCTTTAATGAAAAACGAGGTTCTCAAACTGTATATTTAATTGTTTTAGCTATTTTTATTGTGTCATATCTTATGCTAGTAATATATTATTATCGATTTAACAATAACGTAATATATAGCCTATTAGTGGTTCATTATGTAGGAATTATATATTTTGTTTATGCAATTAATCCAATGAATAGCTTATTCTTTTTCTTTAGCGCATTTGCATTACCTTTTATGTTTGAAGTAACAATTAAGTCAAAAGAATTTATCACATTTATAATTGCAATATTTTTATGTCTTATAATTACAAGTATTTATCAAATACAATATATAACTGTATTAGTTATCTTTTATTTAGTTATTTTAATTATTACTTTAGGGAATTTTAAAACTAAAAAAGATGGAGCATTAAAAAATGAAATAGAAGAGAAAAATAAGTATATTAATACATTAATTGCAGAACAAGAACGTCAACGTATAGGGCAAGATTTACATGATACACTAGGTCATGTATTTGTAAGTCTTAGTTTAAAATCAGAATTGGCATATAAGTTGATTGATAAAGATCAAGAAAAAGCTAAAAATGAAATATTGGCGATTAATCAGATATCTAAAGATACCTTAATTAAGGTAAGAAATATTATTGAAAATTTAAAATCTCAAAGTTTTGAAGAGGAAGTTCAATCCATAAAAAATGTTTTAAAAGATGCAAACATTCAATTTGAATTAAAAAATATAAGAAAGGTAAATGTTTTAACTCCAACAAAGCAATCGATACTATCAATGATTTTGAGAGAAGCAATCAATAATGTCATTAAACATGCAAAGGCTAGTAAGATTTATTGTGAAATGATACAAGAAGATAATAATCTATACCTAATTATTCAAGATAATGGAAAAGGTTGTAACACCACTGAAGACTTTAAATTAAAAAGTATAGAAAATAGAGTTCAACTTCTTAAAGGAAAATTAGAAATTAAATCTAAAAATGGTATGCATATACGTATTATGATACCAAGAGAGGATATTAAATGATTAGCATTATAATAGCTGAAGATCAATATATGTTGAGAAAAGCGATGGTTCAACTGATTGAATTTAACGAGCAAATGAAAGTAGTTAATGATTGTAATAATGGGGGTGACGCATTTGAGTTTATTGAAAAATATCATCCAGATATTGCAATTTTAGATATCGAAATGCCAGGGCTAACAGGTTTAGAAGTATTATCTAAAATAAGAGAATTTAAAATTGATACTAAAGTAATAATTGTAACTACATTTAAAAGACCAGGTTATTTTGAAAAAGCTGTGGCAAATGAAGTAGATGCTTATGTATTAAAAGAACGTTCCGTAGAAGATTTAATACAAACTATTAAACATGTCATGAATGGTGAAAAGGAATATAGTACTTCATTAATGACTACTTTATTCAAAGAATCTAATCCCTTAACACATAAAGAACAAGTGGTATTACGTGAAATTGGAGATAATTTAAGTAGTAAAGAAATTGCAGAAAAACTTTATCTTTCAGATGGGACAGTGAGAAATTATACGTCTAATATAATTGATAAATTAAATGCAGAGAATCGATTTAATGCTTGGAAGAAAGCAAAGGAAAAAGGCTGGATATAAAAAGTAAGAAAAATATTTAAGGAATGTATAAAAAAGACTGAATTGAATAATATTTAATGTTTTCAATTCAATCTTTTATTGAGAGTGACATTGTATGATACTCCCTTATTTACCTTTTCGTTTACGTATAATACTTTGAATAATATAAACAATAAATCCAACTAAAATGCCTAACAATACTGCTATAACAACCGAAACAATAATAGGCAGTTTATAAACGATTTGTAAAATAACGCCAACGATAATAGCAATTACGACAGCAATCATCGTGACTAAATTTTCATTACGTTCGCTCATGTATTTCACTCCTAACATGTATAATTATATCATGTTGAATATCAATTAATCATTTTTTGAAAATAAATTCAATATAGGTAGACTTTTTAGGTCGAAAGTATTGATTGATTATTAAATACATATTATATATTATATTTGAGTATTAAAAATATAATATAGGAGGCACCTATGAATTCAAAGAAAAATTTAACAATAATTGTTCTTGCTATCATTGTTATTGGCGTATTAGCATTTCAATTTTTAAATCATACAGGGCCATTTAAAGACGATAGTCAACATTCTTCATCTAATTCAACACAGATAGAACTTAAAGGAAAAGAAAAAGTCCACGTTAATCGGGTTGTAGATGGAGACACATTTGTGGCTAAGAAATCAAATGGTGAGCAAATTAAGGTACGTTTAATTGGTGTTGATACACCAGAAACGGTTAAACCTAACACACCAGTTCAACCTTATGGAAAAGAAGCTTCTAATTACAGCAAACAACATTTAAATAATAAAGATGTGTATTTAGAATATGATAAGGAAAAAGAAGACCGTTATGGTCGTACATTAGCCTATGTATGGTTAGATGAAAAAACAATGTATAACGAAGAATTAGTTAAAAAAGGATTAGCTCGTGAAAAATACTTCTCACCTAATGGTAAATATAGAAGTACATTTGAAAAAGATGAACAGCAAGCTAAAAAAGATAAAGTGAATCTTTGGAGTTAAAAAATGAGTATGGGAGAACATTCGTCAAGAATGTTCTCCCATACTCATTTTTTAGTTATGAAAGTTTTCAACAATAGTATTAACTTGAGTTTCAGATAGAGGGTGTTTAGATAATTCAATAGCATTATTAATAACAGATTCTAAAGAAGATTTAGTGGATACTGTATCAATATATTTTTCTCTTTCTTCAGCACCTTCAATTATATTAACACTACCATCACTAAAATAAATGACACCAATACTTTGAACTTTATGATTAAAATATTTTTCAATGCCATCTTTTAAGATTTTTGCGTTAATAGCGGCTTGTTCATAAGGGTCATGTTGATAAAACTCATAGATAACTCGATTGTTTTGAATTTTTTCAATAAAAGTATATATTTCATTACGATTTGAATCAAATTGACTATGATATTGTTTACTAATATAATGCCCTACAATTTGTTCTACACTTTGATTATCACCCTCTAAGTGATCAGAAGTAGGTAAATCAAAATGATAAAATGTTTTTTGTTTCCAACTTTTAACGTCAATATTAATAAGACCTACGTCAGACACAACTATATAGTCAAATGTTCTTGCATACTCAAACAGTGGATGTTTAGTAGCTAAATTACTAGTCGTAATAATATTATAATATTTTAATTTTCCTAAAGCTTTAAAACGGTCTAAGATATCTTGTAATTCACGTTTAGCATTACGTTTGGAATGAGGACTAATCTCGTTATTAGAACTTAATATTTTATTTTTAAGTTCTAAATTTTCTTTACTGAGTAAAGAATTTTTAGAGACCATTTGATTTTTAGCGTAAACTTCAGTATCTATTCTATCTTGCATGTATCTTTGATTGAGTACAAATGCAAGTATAAGAATAACAATAATAATAATTAGAATAATCGTATGTGTCATATGCTCACCTCCTATTTAATATTTGTAAATTAGAAGATTAATGATTAAATTAATTTTCTATAGAAATCAATAATTAATTATAAACAAAATATATTTATTGTTCAATAAACAAAAAATGATAATTTAAGTTGAAAAAGAACATAATAACAGGATATAATTTATTCATTATTATAAATATAAAATTGTGTAAAATTATATCTCACACCCTAAAGAAGAATTAGAAGATTTACAAATTTTTCACAAATTAAAAATTGAAAACATTAAATTGTGTCTGTATAATTAACTTATGAAAGCGTTTCCTTTAAGGAGGACAGTTGTATGTCTCATCACCAAAATCATGTAGAAGAACTAGTTGGAATATTAAAAAATCAATGCCGTACAGCATTCAAATTTCACGGTGAAGTTGCTATTCAACTATTTTTAAATGAACTTTTTGAATTACCTTCGAAAGTCGATATTTGTGTAGAAAGAAAACGAATAGTAGAGGTTTTAAAAGTTATTCCTTCAAGTTATACATTTAAATATTATGATACGTCCAATCATAACATGGATAAAGATAATTTAGATATTCCATCTATTTCTCATATAAACGTTGTTAATAATGATAAAGTTATTTTAAGTATTTTTATTTATGATGTTATAAATGAGGAATGGATATTTAGACTAAACACTAATATCCGATTACCTAAAAATAGTATTTATTTTCATTCATTAACCTGGGATGTCGATTATATCAAACCTGAAATCGTATTAATGTATGATTTACTAGATTATCAACAAAACAATTCAGAAGCCAATTATAAGTCAGTTTTAGATGCTCTAAGCTATTATCAATTTGTGATTTTAAAAATGGTAGTGGGAGAGCATAAAATTAAAAAAGCACTTACACAAAAAGTTTAATATAAAAAATCTGAGACAAAATAGATGTCTCAGATTTTTTTATGTAATTGTTATTTAGGACATAAATTTTTTAAGCATACACCATGATAGCAATACTCATAAGTTGATAACACAGCTTTATCTGCATTTTCTCTTGAAATACCAAACATCATAGAAATTTCAGAAGCACCCTGATTAATCATTTTTAGGTTGATATTTGATTCTGCTAGAGCATGTGTGATTTTGTTAGCAGTTCCGACAGATTGAGTCATTCCTTCACCGACAATCATTAAGATGGCAAGGTCATGGTCAATGCTTAATTCATCAATATCACATTTTTTTCTAATCGCACTTAATACTTCATTCTCTTTATTTTTAATTTGATTAGAACGCATTATAATACTAATATTATCAATACCTGATGGCATATGATCGAAAGAGATATGATAGTTTTCTAATATTTCTAAAATTCTTCTTGTAAAACCTATTTGTCTATTCATTAAGTATTTCTTAATATTTATAACTGTGAAATCTTTATCGCAACTAATGCCAATAATTTGATTTTTATCTGTGACTTCACGATCATGGCGAATAAAGGTTCCTTTGTCCTCTGGATGATTTGTGTTTTTTATGACTACGGGTATTCTATGTTTATATAAAGGCTGTAATGCTTCATCGTGAAATACACTAAAGCCGGCATATGATAACTCACGCATTTCTCTATATGTAATTTCTTCAATAAGTTCAGGATTTTCAATTACATTTGGATTTGCCTTAAAAATACCAGAGACATCTGTAAAATTCTCATATAATGATGCTTTAATACCACGCGCTATGATTGCACCTGTGATATCCGAACCGCCTCTCGGAAATGTAACAACATAGTTATGTTTAGAAACACCAAAGAAACCTGGGATAATAATTTTTCCTTCAATTTCTCTTAATTTATAAATTTTATCATAAGCGTCTTCTAAAATTTGTGCTTGTTGTGGTAAGTCAGTTACTAAGATACCAGCATCTTTTGGTGAGAGATATGTTGTTTTAATGCCTTGTGAATCGTTGTATTTAGCGATAAGTTGAGCATTAAAATTCTCACCACATGATAACAATGCATCGTATAAACGATCATGCTTATCGTTTAATTGTTTAATGATTGTTTCAAGTGTTTCATCTATTGTTTCTAAGAGTGTAGACTCCATATGTAATTCTTCTAAAATATCTGCATAACGTTGAATAATCTCTCTTTTTTTATCTTGATAATCCAATTGATTGATTACTTTTTCATATAAACGAATAAGTAAGTCAGTCGTTTTAACATCATTCTTATGTCTTTTACCAGGTGCAGATACAATAATAATTTTTCTGTCTGGGTCATCATTGACAATATTTAGGACTTTTTTAATTTGTGTTGCATTTGAAACTGAACTTCCACCAAACTTAGCAACTTTCATAAAATTTACCAACCTTTCTAAAAAATCAGAAAATTCTATTTAATTTCCTGATACTACATGATAATATATATCTACATATTCACTTTTTCTTTTAAAAGTCCTATTCAATTAATTTGATTTAATAGTATAATAAATTTAAGTGTTTTTCAATAAAACAATTGTACTTCTCAATAATACAAATGGGAGGAAGATAAAAATTATGAAGGAATTAAACGTCGCGTTACTAGGGTTAGGAACAGTAGGCTCAGGTGTAGTAAAAATTATTGAAGAAAATCGACAACAAATTAAAGATACTCTAAATAAAGATATTGTTATTAAACATATTTTAGTAAGAGATACCACTAAAAAAAGACCTATTAATATTAGTCAATATCATTTAACAGAAGACATTAATGAAATTTTAAACGATGATGATATTGATATCGTTATAGAAGTAATGGGAGGAATTGAACCAACTGTTGATTGGTTAAGAGAATCTTTAAAAAGAAAAAAACATGTCATTACAGCAAACAAAGATCTACTTGCTGTGCATTTAGAATTACTAGAGAATCTAGCAGAACAACAAGGCGTAGCCTTAAAATTTGAAGCAAGTGTTGCAGGTGGTATTCCCATTGTTAACGCGATTAATAATGGGTTAAATGCTAATAATATCTCTAAATTTATGGGAATTTTAAATGGTACGTCAAATTTTATTCTTTCAAAAATGACGAGAGAACAAACTTCATTTGAAGATGCACTTGCTGAAGCACAAAGATTAGGATTTGCTGAAGCAGATCCTACTGATGATGTAGAAGGTATTGATGCAGCTAGAAAAGTAGTGATTACGTCTTATTTATCATTTAACCAAGTAATTAAGTTAAATGATGTGAAAGTAAAAGGTATCAGTAAAACAACATTATCTGATATTAATGTAGCTGACAAATTAGGTTATAAGATTAAATTGATTGGTAAAAGTACATATCATCATAGAGAAGTTAATGCATCCGTTGAACCAACCTTAATACATAAATCACATCAGCTTGCAGCAGTAGAAAATGAATACAATGCAATTTACGTTATTGGAGATGCTGTAGGGGATACAATGTTTTATGGTAAAGGAGCAGGTAGCTTAGCTACTGGTAGTGCAGTAGTGAGTGATTTATTAAATGTAGCACTCTTCTTTGAATCAAATTTACATACACTTCCACCTCATTTCGAATTAAAAACAAATAAAACTCGAGAATTAATGGATAATGGTGACGCAATTGCTATTGGAGAAAAATTAAATTACTATGTTGTCATTCATAGTGATGAATCAATTGATAAACTTAAAGATCAACTTAAATCAGATTTACCATTCCACAAATCACTTCAAATAGAACAACGTGATTCTAGTTCTTATGGAGTTGTGGTTATCGGATTAGACCAATCACCTGAATCACTACTTAGTAAAGCAAATTACAACATTGAAAAAATTTATCCAGTTGAAGGAGTTTAATAATTATGAAAAGATGGCAAGGTTTAGTAGAAGAATTTAAAGATTATTTACCGGTGAATGAAGATACACCTAAACTTACTTTAAATGAAGGACATACACCACTGATTCACTGTGCTAATATATCAGAAATGCTAGATATTGATTTATATGTTAAATATGAGGGTGCTAATCCAACTGGTTCTTTTAAAGATAGAGGAATGGTAATGGCTGTAACAAAAGCGAAAGAACAAGGTAAAAAAGTGGTGATTTGTGCTTCAACAGGAAACACTTCTGCCTCAGCAGCAGCTTATGCTGCACGTGCAGGTTTAAAAGCAATTGTAGTGATTCCCGAAGGAAAGATTGCTTTAGGTAAACTTTCGCAAGCGGTCATGTATGGTGCAGAAATTGTCTCAATTGAAGGTAACTTCGATGAAGCATTAGAAATCGTTAAAGAGATTGCACAAAATGATGATGATATTGAATTAGTAAATTCTGTTAATCCATTTAGAATAGAAGGACAAAAAACAGGTGCATTTGAAATTGTCGAACAATTAGAAGAAGCTCCAGATGTTCTAGCAATCCCAGTAGGAAACGCAGGAAACATTACTGCTTATTGGAAAGGCTTTAAAGAGTATCATGAGAAAAAAGGAAGTCAACTTCCTCAATTATTTGGTTTCCAAGCAGAAGGAGCCTCACCAATTGTTCAAAATAAAGTCATTAAAAATCCTGAAACAATCGCTACAGCAATCCGTATCGGTAATCCAGCAAGTTGGAAAAAAGCAACTGTTGCGTTAGAAGAATCAAATGGCCTCATTGATAGTGTGACTGATGATGAAATTTTAGAAGCATATCAATTAATGACATCTAAAGAAGGTGTATTTAGTGAACCAGCAAGTAATGCTTCAATTGCTGGTTTAATCAAATTACAACGTGCTGGAAAATTGCCGAAAGGTAAAAAAGTAGTAGCAATATTAACTGGTAATGGACTAAAAGATCCAGACACTGCTATCTCAATTTTAGATAATCCAATTCAACCGCTTCCAAACAATAAAGAAAGTATTATCAATTATATTAAAGGAACACTTTAATATGAAGCCATCACTTCACCTGAAAATACCTGCATCAACTGCTAACTTAGGAGTAGGATTTGATTCTATTGGTATGGCAATTAATAAATATTTATACCTATATGTTGAGGAAGCGGAAGGCAGTAACTGGGAATTTAAATATTTAAATGAAGAGTTAGACTCATTACCGAAAGATAAAAGTAATTATGTCTATAAAGTTGCACAACAAGTAGCTGAAAAATATAATGTAACTTTACCTAATTTAAAAGTGTCGATGAGAAGTGAAATTCCATTAGCAAGAGGGTTAGGATCATCTGCATCCGCTTTAGTTGGAGCATTATATATCGCTAACTACTTCGGTAATATTCAATTATCTAAGTATGAATTACTACAACTAGCTACTGAAATAGAAGGGCACCCTGATAATGTAGCACCTACAATTTATGGTGGATTACTCGCAGGATATTATAATCCTGAAACCAAAGAGACAAATGTGGCACATATTGATATACCTGATGTAGATGTAATTCTTACTATCCCAACATATGAACTCAAAACAGAAGACTCACGTAGGGTACTTCCAGATAATTATTCTCATGAGAAGGCAGTTCAAAATAGTGCGATTAGCAATACAATGATTTGTGCATTAATTCAACATAATTATGACCTTGCCGGAAAAATGATGACACAAGATGGTTTTCATGAACCTTATCGTCAACACTTGATTCCTGAATTTGAAAAAGTAAAAGTACTATCCCAAAAATATGATGCTTATGCTACAGTGATTAGTGGAGCAGGTCCAACGATATTGACATTGAGTCGTAAAGAAAAAAGTGGAGAACTTGTTAGAACATTAAAATCAGAAATAACAACTTGCGATTCTGAACATGCAACAATTAATAATGTAGGTGTTATTGAAGAAGTTGTGTATCCTTCATAAAATTATTGTAAAATAGATAAGAGCAAAAATGAAAGGAGAGCAACTAAGAAATGAGTAACTATAAAATGATTGTTATGGATATGGATGACACTTTAATGACAAGTGATAATGTAGTTAGTCCTGAAACCAAAGACTATTTAATTCAACTACAAGAAGAAGGATATAAAATTGTTTTAGCTTCTGGAAGACCAACTGAAGGAATGATTACAGTAGCTAAAGAATTAAAGTTAGATCATTATCAAAGCTATATCATTAGTTATAATGGCGGTAAAACAATTAACGCTAAAACAGAAGAAATTGAAGTAAGTAAAAGTGTAACTAAAGATCATTTTGATAAAATTACAGACTATTGTCGTAAAAAAGGCTTTTTAACATTAACGTATCAAGACGGACAAATTATCTTTGATACAGAACATGAATATCGTAAAATTGAATCAGAATTAACTGGTCTACCTATGAAACAAGTGGATGATATTAAAGCATATATTCAGTCTGATGTACCTAAAACAATGGGCGTTGATTATGAAGAAAATATTTCAAAAGCACGTAACGAATTAAATGGAACATTTAATTCTGATATTGATGTGACGACGAGCAAACCTTTCTTCCTGGAATTCATGGCTAAAGATGTTTCTAAAGGTAATGCAATTAAAGCTTTATGCGAAAAGTTAAATATTTCATTATCAGAAGTGATTTGTTTTGGAGATAGCCTCAATGACCAATCAATGTTTAAAGTTGTAGGATATGCTGTAGCAATGGGAAATGCGAGTGAAGAATTAAAAAAAATTGCAGATAAAGTTACATTAGATAATGATTCTAATGGTATACCAGTAGCGCTTAAAGAATTGCTATAAAACATTTATATAAATTAAAAAGGAAGCGGAATGAATTCGTATTGAATCATGTTTCGCTTCCTCTTTTTTATTATCATAACTAATTATTTAGCAGTATGTGTCCAGTCATGTTTACCTTTATTTCTTTTTACATGAGCATATACTTGATCAGCTGCATAATCTAAATTTGTATATACTGTTATTGTATATGCAGATTGGTTAACGTGAAATGGCTCATCTCGAAATACATCTTTTAAGTGTGTAAATAAGTTTTCCATTTGATCATGAGTTAGACTAGGATACTCACGCAATGTACGTTTCAGTAATTGTCCATTTCTTTCTTCTAAAGATTGTACGACAATAACAAAACGTTCATCACTCTTTATTACGTCATCAAATAAATTTGTTTGACCTACCATACTCAATCACCTCTAAGTCGTTATCGTTATACTCATTATACAAAATAAACGACTATTAGAAAATATACATATTGTGTTTAGGAATAAAAACGGGAGTAGAATTGTATTTAATTCTACTCCTAAATAAACGATGATATTAATCATGATAATGATGGGTTGTAAGATCCATGTGATCTAATTTTACAAATTTAGTTTTACGAATCAATTTATGCACGATAAAGATAATTGCTAAGACAATTAAAGGCATGATATTAACAAAAAAATCGCCTATATTACCATTAAATAGATCACCGATAGAATTACCAAGGTATAAGAAAATTAATGTAGCAAACACAATGATAGGGCCTAGAGGGAAAAGTGGTGATTTGTAAGGCAATAATGTGTTAATATCTTTGCCTTGACGTTTAATCCCTCTACGTAAACGTATTTGAGCCCATGCACTTATTGCCCATACAATAATTACTAAAGAGCCAATGATATTTAACAAGCTAAATACTGCATTAGCATAGAAATTAGCTAGAATAATAATTGCTACTACTAAAATGTAAGTAGTGACTATTGAACGCATCGGTAATTTCGTTTTATTATTTAATTTACTTAAAAACTTTGGTGCTTGCTTTTCATCACTCAAAGAGAAAAGCATTCTACTTGTTGTATACATTCCAGAATTCGCTGCAGATAGTAACGATGTAAGAATGACAGCATTAATAATTGATGCTGCAAATGCTATACCGATTCGATCGAAAACTATAGTAAATGGACTTTGAGATACCGATTGATTTTTATTTAATAATAAAGGATCAGTATAAGGAATAATAGCTGCAATGACGACAATAGATAAAACATAAAACAATAAAATTCTCCAAAATACTTGCTTAACAGCTCTTGGCATAGTTTTTTCAGGATTATCAGATTCACCTGCAGTGACAGCTACAACTTCCGTACCACCCACAGAAAATCCTGCTACAAGTAATACTGCTAAGAAACCAGATAAACCACCTACAAAAGGTGCTTCACCTTTGATATAATTCTCGAATCCATATGTATGTCCACCAAGAATACCAAAAATCATTAATATACCAACAACAATAAATACAATAATTGTGATTACTTTAATTAATGATAACCAAAACTCTGTTTCGCCAAATGCTTTAACAGTAAAGATATTTAATAGGAATATAATCGTTATAAAAATTAAACTCCATACCAGAGGACTGAAAATTTTAAATACATCCCAATAAAATAAAACATTAGAAGCTACCATTACATCAACGCTTGATACTAAAGACCATAGAATGTAATACAACCATCCCATTGTAAAACCGATAGACGGATCAATGAAACGGGTAGCATATGAACTAAACGAACCAGATACAGGATAAAATGTAGCAAGTTCTCCAATAGACGACATTAAAAAATAAAGCATGATTCCTATCAATAAATAAGCTAAGATAGCTCCTCCAGGTCCTGCCTGAGAAACGACACTACCTGTAGCAACAAAAAGTCCAGTACCTATTGCGCCTCCGATAGCAATCATAGATATGTGTCTTGACTTAAGACCGCGTTTCATATTGTTATCTTCCATATAATATCTCCTAAATTAAAATTTAAAATATACAAATCATTTTAATCGTTTTAGGTCAAGTATTCAATAACTTTTGAACAATTTGTTTTAAAAATTTTAAATTTTCTGATTTTTTAAAACGATTAGTTTTTGGTACGTAGAAGGAAACTGATTAAATTAAAAGAAACTTATTGCGTAAAAATAAAGGATATGATAGAATTTTAAATCGTAAGAATTCCTAATTATATATAACAAGAAAGGATGTTATTGATGCGCGTTAATGTAACTTTAGCTTGCACTGAATGTGGCGATCGTAATTATATTACAACAAAAAATAAACGTAATAACCCTGAGCGTATTGAAATGAAAAAATATTGCCCAAGATTAAATAAATACACGCTACACCGTGAAACTAAATAATTCCTTATCTTTTAAATACGACAAAAAGATAAACTATTATAGACTCATACATGTTTAAGATGAATAACATGTGTGAGTCTTTTAATTTTAAAATAATTGTCTTTGTAATTTTTTAAAAGTATGTTAAGATATAAAACGTAATTATTACGATTTGTAAAAAGGAGATATTATATGGCTAAAAAATCTAAAATAGCTAAAGAATTAAAAAGAGAAAAATTAGTAAATCAATATTATGAATTACGTAAAGAACTGAAAGAAACAGGAGATTATAAAGCATTAAAAAAATTGCCAAGAGATTCATCTCCAACTCGTTTAACAAGAAGATGCAAAGTTACAGGACGCCCAAGAGGTGTAATGAGAAAATTTGAAATGTCTAGAATTGCATTTCGAGAACATGCTCATAAAGGTCAAATTCCTGGTGTGAAAAAATCTAGTTGGTAACTGAAACTAATACTTTAGTCCATTTACATTGTATTTAAAAAATTGTAAAGTATATAAGGATATAAATAATAAGAGCGAGGAAAAGGTGATTTCTCGCTCTAGATTACGTTATAAATGATTTTTTAAAGCGTCAGATATTTTATTTATGTCTACAGTGTCTTTTTAATTTTTAATGTATAGGGGAAATTTAAAGTATGAAAATTTTTGATTATGAAGATATTCAATTAATTCCAAATAAATGTATTGTTAATAGTAGATCTGAATGTGATACAACTGTACAATTTGGACCTAAAACTTTTAAGTTGCCAGTGGTTCCTGCTAATATGCAAACAGTTATGAATGAATCTTTAGCTGAATGGTTTGCAGAAAATGATTATTTTTATATTATGCATCGTTTTGATGAAGCAGGTCGCATACCTTTTATAAAAAAAATGCAAAATAAAGGACTTTTCGCTTCTATTTCAGTGGGTGTAAAGGAAACTGAATTTGAATTTATAGAAAAATTAAAAACTGAGCATTTAATACCTGAATATATTACAATTGATATCGCCCATGGTCATGCTAATTCGGTTATTAATATGATTAAACATATTAAAAAACATATTCCTCAATCATTTGTTATTGCTGGTAATGTAGGAACGCCTGAGGGAGTAAGAGAATTAGAAAATGCTGGTGCAGATGCTACTAAAGTTGGTATAGGACCAGGACGAGTGTGTATTACTAAAATTAAAACTGGATTTGGTACAGGAGGATGGCAATTAGCTGCATTAAACATTTGTAGTAAAGCTGCACGTAAACCAATTATTGCTGATGGAGGTATTAGAACACATGGTGATATCGCGAAATCTATTCGTTTTGGAGCCACTATGGTTATGATTGGTTCATTATTTGCAGCGCATGAAGAATCTCCTGGCAAAACAGTTGAGTTAGATGGTAAACGTTATAAAGAATATTTTGGTAGTGCTTCCGAATTCCAAAAAGGAGAACATAAGAATGTTGAAGGGAAGAAAATGTTTGTGGAACATAAAGGTTCATTAAAAGATACCTTAGTTGAAATGCAACAAGATCTTCAAAGTTCAATTTCCTATGCTGGCGGCAAAGATTTAAAATCACTAACTACTGTTGACTATGTTATTGTAAGAAACTCAATTTTTAATGGTGATAGAGATTAATATATATTTAGTAGGTGAATGTTATTAAAAAATTCCTTTTATTTACTGCAATATTTCTGTTATTTATCATTATAAAACCCATCGAAGAAAACCAGTTTTTTATTCATTTGCAAAATAATGTAAGAGATAAAGTAGAAGTTTTATTAAATGAAGATACAAGCTATAAAAATAATGTGCTTAAAGTTCCAAAAAAACAAGAATTCGCAGTTAATAATATTCAATTAAATATGTCACAAAAGGAAGTAGAAAATAAGATAGGGCGACCAAAAAGAGTGACTTCAAATGAATATGGTACAAAATGGTACACTTATTATAATGATGATTATCAAAATTTTTTAATGGTAAGTTATATTAATAATAAAGTTAATGCTTTATTTAGTAATCAAAACATTATAACTTCTAAATCTAAAATTAAATATAATACCCCTAAAAAAGTGGTTGAACAACGTCTTGGTAAGCCAGTAGATAAAATTGCAAAAGGACGTAATCGTTTTGTTGTAAAAAATGATGAATATGATGTTTTTTATAAAGATCACATTTATACAACTGCATTTTACGATAAACATAATAAAAATAACTTAACAGGGTTGTTGCAAGTGAGTGAATCGATGGAAAACCGATTACAAAAGCAATATGGTGCACCTTCTACAACGCTAGAAAAAAGCTTTGAATATCAAAACTTTGATTTAGTTAATGCAGAAAGAAAACAACACGGATTAAATACATTGGATTACTCTAAAAAAATATCTAATACTGCAAGAAAACATAGTGAAGATATGGTTAAAAATAATTATTTTGAGCATACTGATTTAAATGGTCATTCACCTTTCGATAGAATGAAACGTGATGGTATACAATTTAATGCTGCTGCTGAAAATTTAGCTTATGGTCAACAAAGTAGTATTTATGCTCACGAAGGACTTATGAATTCTCTAGGACATCGGGAAAATATTTTAAATACACACGTTAATACATTAGGTGTAGGTGTAGATTTTAATAATAAGCGACAACCATTTTGGACAGAAAACTATGCTGGATAATGTTTGATTTATAATATATAGGGGTATGTTCTTTTTGCAAGGAAGTTGATATTATGCCTACAAAGAAAAATAAGAAAAAAGATATACTTGATAAAGTTAAAGAGATTTTAAATAAAAAATAAAACTAGAAGTGCTTAGGCACTTCTAGTTTTTTGTATATTAAACATATATATAAGAGATTTTAACGTAACAAACAAGAGATAAACTACAATTCTCTATAAAGACCAATAACTTTACCGATAACTGTTACATTATCTAAGTAAATAGGACTCATAGCACTATTTTCTGGTTGTAAACGATATCGATTTTTTTCTTTAAAAAAACGTTTTACAGTAGCTTCATCATCTTCAGTCATTGCTACGATAATATCTCCATTTTCAGCAATAGTTTGGCTTCTTACAATTACTTTATCTCCGTCTAAAATACCCGCTTCAATCATACTTTCACCGATAACATTTAAAATAAACACATCACTATTGTGTGTGGATGTTAAATGTTCTGGTAATGGAAAGTATTCTTCTATATTCTCTACTGCTGTAATTGGAACTCCAGCTGTAACTTTACCGATAACAGGAACATAGATAGTTTCTTCTCTAGTCATATCATTATTTTGATCACTCACGATTTCAATTGCTCTAGGTTTAGTAGGATCTCTTCTAATATATCCTTTTTCTTCTAATCTAGATAAATGACCATGCACAGTTGAACTTGAAGCAAGACCAACAGCTTCACCAATCTCTCTTACACTTGGTGGATAACCTTTTATTTGAACAACATGTTTAATATAATCATAAATCTCACTTTGTCTTTTAGTTAACTCTCTCATATATAGGCACTCCCTAAGTTTATTTTAATATAGTATAGCATTTTTTGATTTTTTAAACAAACATTTGTTCGTAATACTATTGACTAGGAACACTCGTTCTGTTAAAGTATTTATACAAACAAATGTTCTAGGAGTGAAAATAAATGCTTAGTAATTATACTAGTAATATCATTAAAAATATAATTGTTCTAGTAGTATCTTGCATCGTTTTTCTGGTGTTTTTTACTAACTTATATCAGAACGCTCATACGGAACACATGTACGAAATTACCGATCATACGATCCCTAAAAAAGCGATTTTAAACGATGATTATAAGAACGATATACCCGATAATACAGAACAAACAGACTATAAAGTGTTCGCCTTAGTTAAATAAATATTTAAGAGATATAGATAAAAAGTTATTACTTCTAAGAAATGGGAATATGAAGTATTATATAAAAATACTTCATTTATTTTAGAAAGAGTTTATGATGCTTAGATTTTTTATCTATGTCTCTTTTTGTTATATTAATTAAGTATTTTATATGTATTAAAGAAAAGAATAGGAAGTGTGATAACATGTCAAATAATAATTTAAATATAGATAGAATTAATGAATTAGCAAAAAAGAAAAAAGAGCAAGGTTTAACAGAAGCTGAAGCAAAAGAGCAATCTAAGTTGCGTAAACAATATTTAGATTCTTTTAGAGAAGGATTTAAACAACAAATTGAAAGTACCAAAGTCATTGATCCAGAAGGTAACGATGTAACGCCGGAAAAACTTAAAAAAATTCAAGAAAGTAAAAAGAATGATCAATAGTTAATAACATTTTAATCATTAACATTATAATCTTATCATTTACTATATTTTTAAGTTATAATATAAAAAAGATGATTAATTCTAGAAGGGAAGTATGTAAGATGTTTAATGAAAAAGACCAATTAGCTATTGATACTATACGTGCATTAAGTATTGATGCAATTGAAGAAGCAAATTCTGGTCATCCTGGTCTGCCTATGGGAGCTGCACCAATGGCCTACACGCTTTGGACTCGCCACTTAAACTTTAATCCACAATCTAAAGACTACTTTAACAGAGATAGATTTATATTATCTGCAGGTCATGGTTCTGCTTTACTATATAGTTTATTACATGTCTCTGGAAGCTTAGAATTAGAAGAATTAAAGCAGTTCAGACAATGGGGTTCTAAAACACCTGGACATCCTGAGTTTCGTCATACAGATGGTGTTGAAGTTACAACAGGTCCATTAGGACAAGGATTTGCTATGTCTGTGGGAATGGCTTTAGCTGAAGCGCATTTAGGTGGTAAATTTAATAAAGATGATATTAACGTTGTAGATCATTATACTTACGTGTTGGCTTCAGATGGAGATTTAATGGAAGGTATTTCTCATGAAGCAGCTTCATTTGCTGGTCATAATCAATTAGATAAACTTATTGTATTATACGATTCAAATGATATTTCACTTGATGGTGAACTTAACAAATCTTTCTCAGAAGATGTAAAACAACGTTTTGAAAGTTATGGATGGAACCATATTTTAGTAAAAGATGGCAACAATTTAGAAGAAATTGATAATGCGATTACTAAAGCTAAACAGCAAAATGGTCCTACGTTAATTGAAGTTAAAACAATTATTGGTTACGGCGCGCCAAACGTTAGCGGTACAAATGGTGTTCACGGAGCGCCACTTGGTACTGATGAAAGAAAACTTACATTTGAAGCATATGGATTAGATCCAGAAAAACGTTTCAATGTTCCAGAAGAAGTATATGAAATCTTCCAAACAACAATGCTAAAACGTGCAAATGAGCATGAAGATGAGTGGAAAGAAAAATTAGAAACATATACAGAAAAATATCCAGAGTTAGCTGAAGAATTTAAATTGGCAATCAGTGGTAAATTACCTGAAAATTATAAAGATGAATTACCAAAATTCAGTAGTGATCATAATGCAGCTACTCGTGCAGATTCTGGAGAAATCATTCAAGCAATTAGTAAATCTGTTCCTTCATTCTTTGGTGGTTCTGCAGATTTAGCAGGATCTAATAAATCAAATGTTAAAGAAGCTACAGATTACAATCCTAATACTCCAGAAGGTAAAAATGTTTGGTTTGGTGTAAGAGAATTTGCTATGGGTGCTGCAGTAAACGGTATGGCAGCACATGGAGGTTTACATCCTTATGGTGCTACATTCTTCGTATTTAGTGATTACTTAAAACCAGCATTACGCTTATCTGCAATTATGGGATTGAATGCAACATTTATCTTTACACATGATTCAATTGCTGTAGGTGAAGATGGTCCAACACACGAACCGATTGAACAGTTAGCAGGTTTAAGAGCTATTCCAAATATGAACGTCATTCGTCCAGCAGACGGTAATGAAACAAGAGTAGCATGGGAAGTTGCATTAGAATCTAAACAAACACCAACATCTCTAGTTTTAACTCGTCAAAATCTTCCTTATTTAGATGTAGATGAAGAAACGGTTGAAGAAGGCGTACGAAAAGGTGCATATGTTGTATTTGAAACTGAAACTAAACCTGAATATCTATTACTAGCAACTGGCTCAGAAGTAAGCTTAGCTATTGAAGTAGCTAAAGATTTAGATAAACAAGGTAAAGGTGTAAGAGTCGTTTCTATGCCAAACTGGTTCGCTTTTGAGCAACAAACAGACGAGTATAAAGAATCAGTTATTCCAAAAGAATTAACTAAACGTGTTGCAATTGAAATGGCTTCACCACTCGGTTGGCATAAATATGTAGGCACTGAAGGTAAAGTAATTGGAATCGATGGTTTTGGTGCAAGTGCACCAGGAGACTTAGTTGTCGAAAAATATGGCTTTACTAAAGAAAATATTTTAAATCAAATTTGCACTTTTTAATATTATGATTTAGTCAACATAGAGAGAGCGGGGAATGAATTCAAAATGAGTTCTTTTCTGCTCTTTTTTATTTTGTGCATAGCACTTTATATGAAGTTATTTATAAATATTAGTATACGTGTTAAACAGTTTGTTAATATAAAAGCGAAGAGGTGTTATTCTAAAACTAACTCTTGAAATCAAGGTAGTTATTTAGTAAAATTCAGTAGGATATAGAAAGTGGGTGAAACAATGGCAACTTGGTTAGCAATTTTATTAATCATTGTAGCACTTATCATCGGACTAATTGGTGGTTTCTTCTTAGCAAGAAAATATATGATGGACTATTTGAAAAAAAACCCACCTATCAATGAAGAAATGTTACGTATGATGATGATGCAAATGGGACAAAAACCGTCTCAAAAGAAAATCAATCAAATGATGACGATGATGAACAAAAACATGGATCAAAACATGAAGAGTTCAAAAAAATAATAGTTATTAAAGGATTGTATGCCATAAGGGTTTACAATCCTTTGTTTTTGTTGTAAAACATTTTTAGTTGAAGTATTTAAGAAGTATAATAGTATTAAACTTTTAGTTATGTGAATATAAGAAGGTGTAAATTTGGCATATTTAGTTTTTTCCATAGTATTTGCATTGTTTATGGGGATTGTTGTCATAGTTATTCGTATGAAAGCACAAAAGTTCCCTGTAAATGAAAAGAAAATTATTTTACCTCCTATCTTTATGTCGACAGGGGCTTTGATGTATGTTATTCCATATTTTAGATTAACTGGGGCTGAAATTTTAGAATCTATCATTTTAGGTGTGATATTTTCATCTGTACTTATCTGGACAAGTCATTTTGAAGTTCAAGGCGCTGAGGTATATATGAAACGATCAAAAGCGTTTCCAATCATTTTAATTTCACTTTTAATTATTAGAACAATCATAAAAATATTTATTAGTAGCTCTATTGATCCAGGAGAAATCGGAGGCATGTTCTTTTTATTGGCATTTAGTATGATTGTTCCTTGGCGTTTAGCTATGTTATATAAATATAAAAATGTTAAAAAATCTTTAGTCTCATAATAGAGATTAATATTATTAGCTTATCTAAAATTAAATAAAATATTATTTTTTGATATTAAATTGAATTGAAGTTTAGAGCGAGTATGTGAGTTCATTGAGAATTCAATCTCGCTCTTTTTTAAAATTAAAGTATAATGCTTTAAAAAGTAAGGGGAATGTTATGAAAATTATACATACTGGAGATTGGCATTTAGGAAAGATACTTAACGGAAAACAATTTCTTGAAGACCAATCATTTATTTTAGAACAATTTATCCAATGTTTAAAAGATGAGAAACCTGATGTAGTTGTGATTGCTGGGGATATTTATGATACAACTTATCCAAGTAAAGAAACTATTCATCTTTTTGAAAATGCTATTCATACTATTAATATAGATATGAATATCCCTATGATTATTTCTAATGGTAATCACGATGGTAAAGAACGATTGAATTATGGAGCTTCATGGTTTGAACATTCCAAACTCTTTATTCGTACAAAATTAAAACATATGAATCAACCTATCGAATTTAATGATGTACATTTCTATGTACTTCCATTTGCTACTATTAGTGAAGTAAAAGAATTTTTTAAAGATGCTTCTATTCAAACTTATCAACAAGCAACAGAAAAATGTATTAATTATATAGTAGAAAATTTGAATAAAGAGAAAATAAATATTTTAATTGGTCACTTAACGATAAATGGAGGAAAAACATCGGATTCAGAAAGACCTTTAACAATTGGGACTGTTGAAAGTGTTACTAAATCATGTTTTAACGTATTTGATAAAGTGTTATTAGGACATTTACATCATCCATTTAGTATTAAAGATGACATTATTGATTATTCTGGTTCACTGTTACAATATTCATTTTCAGAAATAAACCAGCCTAAGGGATATAAACGTTTAGTGGTTCAAGATAAAAATGAACTATCAACATCATTTGTGCAACTTAAACCTTTAAGAGAGCTTGAAGTGGTTGAGGGCGAGTATGATGAAGTGATTCAAGAACATATTCAACCTAAAAATAAAGATAATTATATACATTTCAAACTTAAAAATATGTCGCATATTAGTGATCCAATGATTCATTTAAAACAACTATTCCCCAATACTCTTGCGCTTAGCAATATTACTTTTGAAAATGAGGGGCCTTTACATCAGACACAAATACAACAACAAGACGACCAAACTATTATTAAGCAATTTTATAAGATGATTACAGATAATGAGATGACCAAGTATCAGGAAGAAAAAATAAATAATTTAATCACTTTGGTATCGAATAAGGAGGTCTAAAATGAAACCAATAAAATTAACGTTAAATAATTTTGGCCCATTCTTACATGAAAAGATAGATTTTACTCAAATTAAAAATGATCAGCTTTTTTTAATTAGTGGTAAAACTGGTTCGGGAAAAACCATGATATTTGATGCAATTGTATTTTCGTTATTTGGAAAAGCTTCTACAGAAGGCAGAAGTGAAGCGGGATTAAGAAGTCATTTTGCAGAGGCAAAATCTCCTATGTGGGTTGAATATGAATTTCAACTTAATGAAAAATATTTCAAAATTATTCGTCAAGGTGCTTTTACTAAAGAGGGAAACACTAGTCAAACACCAGGAAAACTAGATGTGTATGAATATGATTCTAAAAGTGAAACATATGAATTAAGAGAAAGTAAAATCAGTGCTGGAAATCAATATATTAAGTCATTACTAGGCGTTAATGCTGAACAATTTAGACAGTTATTTATTCTTCCACAAGGTGAATTTAAAAAATTTTTAGTATCCAATAGTACAGATAAACAGGGGATATTAAGAACTTTATTTAATAGTATACGTTTTGAGGAAATTCAAAATTTGCTCAAAAATGAAATGAAAGAAGAGAAAAAACAAATTGAAAAAAGATACGATCAAATTAAATTACTATGGGAAGATATTGACGCATTTGATGATGAGCAATTAATTCAATTGAAACAAATCCATCATATAAAAACTCAAGAATTATTGCAGGCTATTCCCAACTTCAAAACGATAGGTCATCAACTCGAAGAACAAAGACTACATATAAAAAATGAGCAAAAAGAACAATTACATTCTATAATAAAACGCATTGATTTAAATAAAAATTTAGAACAACAACTGATTGAATTAGAAGAATACCACCAATTAAAACATCAATTAGATGAACAGATTGAAGACATACAAGCATTAAAAGTAAAATTAAATCGATTAAAAGATACTGGTATGCTATTTAATTTATATGATCAACAACGTTTGAAAGAAGAGAAGTATCAAATAATAAAAACCAAAATAATAGAGACTGAAAATAAAATATCGCAAATAAATAATAAAATAAACATACTTGAAAAAGAACATAAACAATTAAACAAGATGAGTGACTCATACCACTTAAAAAGTGAGAATTTAGAACAATCGAAGCCTTTTTATCATCAATTGGATAAATATCAACAAGCATTTGAAGAGCAAGAACATATTATTCATAATTATAATGAAATGATGGAAGAGCAAGAGCAGTTAATTAATAAAGAACATAAAATGAGTCAATCTATTGATAGCTATAAAATGGATAATAAAGCTATTGATGAGTTGACTGAACAAATATATCAATTACAAAAACAATTAGATGAACAACAAAGTTTAAAAGATAAGTATGAAAAGCAAGTTTCTCTAAAACAACAATATCATCAACATTCAAAAAAGATACAAAATTTAAAAAATGATATTGAAACACTCAATCAACAGTTAGAAAGCATTGATAAACGTAATATTGATTTAAATGATAAACAAACCTTTATTATTGAAATACAGTCAGCGTTACGTATTGGCGATACATGTCCAATATGTGGAAATGAAGTTGAATCTTTAAATCAGCATATTGATTTTGAAACTATTAATCAAAATCATCAATTACTTGATAAACTTTCTGATGAAATTAATGAAAAAAAACAGCATTTAAGTAAAAGCGAAACGACGTGTGAATTACTCTCTCAAAACATATCAGATTTAGGAGAGATAGAGTATGAATCGATTAATTTAGACCAAATCAAAGAAAAGTTACAATGTGCAAAGTCTGAAAAAATACAATTACAACAACAATTAGAAGAGTTAGATAAATTACAACAACAATTTCATGCGTTACAGCAAGAGAAGCATCAGCAGGAACTTAAATTAGAGAAATTAGCTTCTCAAAAACGTCAGAATCAAACTTTAATTCAAGATTTTGAAATAAGCACAGGATATTCAAGTATTGAAACTTTTAAAAATTATTACTTAAGTCTTCGAAAAGAGATTGATGAGTATCATCAACATGTTGATGATACTAATAAAAATATGCAATCATATCAAAATGCGCTAGCTTTAGAAAAAAATAGTGTTGATAATTATTTGACTACGAGTAAAGAACTACAAAACGAATTAGATTATTTTACAACAACTATCCGAAAAGAAATGAAACGATTAGGTTTAGAAAATGAAGATGAAATAAAAAAATTAAAACATGAACTTCAAGATATAGAGCATATTGAAAAAAGAATTAATCACTTCGATAAGGAACAATATAAATATAACGTTGAAATAGAACGATTAACACGTCTTACAAGTGAAAAAGAACTTGAAGATATATCTAATCTTGAAATGCAAAAAGAACATATCGAAGAAAAATATAATCAGTATGTTAATGATGTTGTATCAATACAATATAAAATTAAGAAAAATGATGAAAAATTTGCAAAAATTGAAAAACATATTCACTATTTAGATGAAGAGTTAAAAGAGCAGCAACAAATTTTTAATTTATCTGAGGTTTTATCAGGAAAGAATCATCAAAAATTATCGCTTGAAAACTATGTATTAATCTATTATTTAGAAAGAATTATACATCAAGCAAATATTAGATTAGATATAATGAGCGGGCGAAGATATCAACTTAAACGAAGAGAATCAATATCACAAGGATATAGTGGATTAGAAATCGATGTATTTGATTTATATTCTAATAAGTCAAGACATATTAGTTCATTATCAGGAGGAGAAACGTTTCAAGCATCACTGGCTCTAGCATTGGGATTAAGTGAAGTCGTACAACAAGAATCTGGAGGGATAACGTTAGAATCAATGTTTATCGATGAAGGATTTGGCACACTTGATCAAGAAACTTTAGAAACATCTCTTGATACATTATTAAATTTAAAAACATCTGGACGGATGGTAGGAATTATCTCTCATGTGAGTGAGTTAAAACAACGAATCCCATTAATACTTGAAGTAAATACAAATCAGTATCAAAGTTACACAAAATTTAAATGGAAGTAACAAAAAACATTGGAATATTAATATTCCAATGTTTTTTGATTTATTTATTTGTTTTTAAAAGATCTCGAATTTCTGTAAGTAATACCGTATTTGTATCAATTTCTTCTTCTGGTTCTTCTTTTCTTATAATTGTATTGGCAATCTTAACAAAGATAAATAATGCAAAAGCAACGATAATAAAATCAATAATTGACTGAATGAAAAGACCATACTTAATGCCCCAAATCTGCCAATCTTTAGCAAAATCGACCGAACCGAACAGTTTACCAATCAATGGCATGATAATATAAGTTACTAAGGATGATACAATTTTATTAAATGCTGCCCCCATAACTACAGCAATTGCTAAATCTAAAACATTTCCTTTAAATGCAAACTCTTTAAATTCTTTTAGCATAGTAATCTCCTATTTATTTGATTTTTATATAATATATCATACAAAACATAAATAAATTAGTAAATATTAAAATTAATGAAATTTGATTAAGATTAAAACGTTTGTTATTATATTAAAGTGGTTTACCGAAAAATTAATTAATTATTTTTATAATTAATTGTGTATTTTTCATTTTGAAAAAATTTAATATTAGGATGAAGGGAGTTATATTAGTTATGAATTCTTCTTCTGAATCAAGTAAGAAAGGAAAGAAATTTTCGCCGGTATTTATTTATAGTGCGATTATCGTAGCGATTATTGTACTAATTGGGGCAATTGTTCCGGAACAATTCGATTCAATTACTAGTTCAATAAGTGGATGGATTACTGATAAACTTGGTTGGTATTATTTAATACTTACAACTATTATTGTTTTCTTCTGTGTCTTTTTGATTTTCAGTCCAATTGGGAAATTAAAACTTGGCAAACCTGATGATAAACCAGAGTTTAATACGATTTCATGGTTTGCCATGCTATTTAGTGCAGGTATGGGTATTGGTTTAGTATTCTATGGTGCAGCAGAACCTATGTCACACTTTGCAGCACCACCAACTGCTAGTCCAAAAACGACAGAAGCCTTTACTGAATCACTTCGTTCTACTTTCTTCCATTGGGGATTTCATGCTTGGGCAGTTTATGGTGTCGTAGCTCTTGCCTTAGCATACGCTCAATTTAGAAAAGATGAACCAGGACTTGTTTCTAGAACATTACGCCCATTGCTTGGAGATAAAGTAGAAGGACCTATTGGTACGATTATTGATGTACTTTCAGTATTCGCTACAGTAGTAGGGGTAGCTGTATCATTAGGTATGGGTGCATTACAAATTAACGGTGGTTTAAATTACTTATTTGGTGTCCCAAATAATGTATGGGTTCAATCACTTATTATTGTTGTTGTTACAATTTTATTTATTATTAGTGCTTGGTCTGGTCTAAGTAAAGGAATTCAATATTTAAGTAATGCTAATATTGGTTTAGGTACAATATTAATGATTGTTGCTTTAATTGTTGGACCGACTGTATTAATTTTGAACATGTTTACAAGTTCAATTGGTAGTTTGTTCAATACATTCTTATTCAACAGTTTTGATACAGCAGCATTAAATTCTCAAAAAAGAGAATGGATGTCTTCTTGGACACTATATTATTGGGGCTGGTGGTTAAGCTGGAGCCCATTCGTAGGTGTATTTATTGCACGTGTGTCTAAAGGACGTTCAATTCGTGAATTTATTTCAGGTGTATTACTTGTTCCGGCTCTAGTAAGTTTCTTATGGTTCAGTGTGTTTGGCGTATTAGGTATTGAAATGGGTAAAAAACATTCTGAGCTATTCAAGATGTCAGCAGAAACGCAACTCTTTGGCGTATTTAATCATTTACCTTTAGGAATGATTTTATCACTTGTTGCACTTATATTAATCGGTTCATTCTTTATTACATCAGCCGATTCAGCAACATTTGTATTAGGTATGCAAACAACATATGGCTCATTAGAACCATCTAACGTGGTAAAAGTAACATGGGGTATTGCACAATCTCTTATTGCCTTCATCTTACTCTTAGCAGGTGGTGGAGATGGCGCAGAAGCATTAGGCGCACTACAAAGTGCTGCAATTATTAGTGCATTACCATTCTCCTTTGTGGTCATACTAATGATGATTAGTTTCTATAAAGATGCTAACCAAGAACGCAAATTCTTAGGATTAACATTACAGCCTAATAAACATAGACTAAAAGAATATATTGAATATCAACAAAAAGACTATGAATCTGATATATTAGAAAAACGTCAAAATCGACGTAATGCAGAGAAAGCAGAACAATAATTAAAAAAAACGCCTAAGACAACTTATTTGTCTTAGGCGTTTTTTAATATAGTTAGATCGAAATATAAAGACTTTCAAAAGAAAATCCACATCCAATATATGTTGATATTGGAGCCAAAAATTCAAAATGAATTTCTATTCTACTTTCCTTTTTATTTCATTTAGCTTATTGAAAAAAATTCTCATTTAATAAAAAATACTTATAGTTTAAATGTACTATGATAAGTATTTCTTATATTAACTGATTATAAAACCAAAATTCAAATCACTCAAATTCTAGTGATATATAGTTGTTTTAAAAAACATATAATTATACAATTTAATTAAAGAAGTATAATTATGAATTTTTAATATTCAAGGGGGATAATCAAATGACTTCTAACATTAAAGAACAAGCAAAAAAATCATTTGAAGTTCGAGGTAAATCATATACATATTATGATTTAAAAAGTCTTGAAGAACAAGGTTTAACTAAAATTAGTAAGTTACCTTATTCTATTCGTGTTCTACTAGAATCAGTATTAAGACAAGAAGATGACTTTGTTATTACAGATGATCATATTAAAGCATTAGCCCATTTTGGTAAAGAAGGTAATGAAGGAGAAGTACCTTTCAAACCTTCTCGCGTAATCTTACAAGATTTTACAGGGGTGCCTGCGGTTGTCGACTTAGCTTCATTACGTAAAGCTATGAATGATGTAGGTGGAGATATTAATAAAATTAATCCAGAAGTACCGGTTGATTTAGTCATCGATCACTCTGTACAAGTAGATAGCTATGCAAACCCACGTGCGTTAGAACGCAATATGAAATTAGAATTTGAAAGAAACTATGAACGTTATCAATTTTTAAACTGGGCTACAAAAGCATTTAATAATTATAATGCTGTACCGCCTGCAACAGGTATCGTACACCAAGTTAACTTAGAATATTTAGCTAAGGTAGTTCATGTAAGAGACGTGGACGGTGAACAAACTGCTTTCCCAGATACACTTGTTGGTACAGATTCACATACTACAATGATAAATGGTATTGGTGTATTAGGCTGGGGTGTTGGTGGTATTGAAGCTGAAGCAGGTATGCTTGGTCAACCATCATATTTCCCAATTCCTGAAGTGATTGGAGTACGCTTAACTAATTCATTACCTCAAGGATCAACTGCCACTGACTTAGCATTACGAGTAACTCAAGAGCTACGTAAAAAAGGTGTAGTTGGTAAATTTATAGAATTCTTCGGTCCTGGTGTTGCCGATTTACCATTAGCTGATCGAGCGACTATTGCTAACATGGCTCCTGAATATGGTGCAACTTGTGGTTTCTTCCCAGTTGATGAAGAGTCACTTAAATATATGAAATTAACTGGCCGTTCTGAAGAGCACGTTGAGTTAGTCAAAGCTTATTTACAACAAAACAATATGTTCTTTACATCAGATAAAGAAGATCCACAATATACAGATGTAATTCATTTAGATTTATCGACAGTTGAAGCTTCATTATCTGGTCCTAAACGTCCTCAAGATTTAATTTTCTTAAGTGATATGAAAAAAGAATTCGAAAAATCTGTAACTGCTCCTGCTGGAAATCAAGGTCATGGTTTGGATCAAAGCGAATTTGATAAATCAGCTCATATTCAATTTAAGGATGGTTCTGAAACAACTATGAAAACAGGAGATATTGCTATTGCAGCGATCACTTCATGTACAAACACATCGAATCCTTACGTTATGTTAGGTGCTGGTTTAGTTGCGAAAAAAGCAGTTGAAAAGGGATTAAAAGTGCCTGAATATGTTAAAACATCATTAGCACCAGGTTCAAAAGTAGTGACAGGTTATTTACGTGATTCTGGATTACAAAAATATCTTGATGATTTAGGATTTAATCTAGTAGGTTATGGATGTACAACTTGTATTGGTAACTCTGGACCGCTATTGCCAGAAATTGAAAAAGCTATTGCTAAAGAAGATTTACTAGTTACTTCTGTATTATCTGGTAACCGTAACTTTGAAGGTCGAATCCATCCATTAGTAAAAGCGAACTATCTTGCTTCACCTCAATTAGTCGTTGCGTATGCTTTAGCTGGTACAGTTGATATTGATTTACAAAATGAACCACTTGGTAAAGGTAAAGATGGTCAAGATGTATACTTAAATGATATTTGGCCTTCAATTAAAGAAGTTGCTGATACAGTAGATAGTGTTGTAACACCTGAATTATTTAAAGAAGAATATAAAAATGTATACAACAACAATGAAATGTGGAATGAGATTGATGTTACTGACTCTCCATTATATGACTTCGATCCTAATTCAACATATATTCAAAATCCAACATTCTTCCAAGGTTTATCAAAAAAACCAGGTACCATTGAATCATTAAAAGATTTACGTGTAATGGGTAAATTTGGTGACTCAGTTACAACTGACCACATTTCTCCAGCAGGTGCTATTGGTAAAGATACACCAGCAGGTAAATACTTATTAAATCATGACGTGCCTATTCGTGATTTTAACTCATATGGTTCTCGTCGTGGTAACCATGAAGTTATGGTGCGTGGTACATTTGCGAATATTAGAATTAAAAACCAATTAGCACCAGGTACAGAAGGTGGCTTTACAACATATTGGCCAACTGATGAAATTATGCCAATTTATGATGCTGCAATGAAATATAAAGAAGATGGCACTGGCTTAGCAGTATTAGCAGGCAACGATTATGGTATGGGATCTTCACGTGACTGGGCTGCTAAAGGTACTAATTTATTAGGCGTTAAAACTGTAATAGCACAAAGTTATGAACGTATTCATCGCTCTAACTTAGTTATGATGGGTGTATTACCATTACAATTTAAAGATGGAGAATCAGCTGATTCACTTGGTCTAAATGGTAGAGAAGAAATCTCTGTAGATATTAACGAAGATGTACAACCACATGATATTATTAAAGTTCATGCAAAAAAAGAAAATGGAGAAGTGGTTGATTTTGATGTCATTGTTCGTTTTGATTCACAAGTTGAAATCGACTATTATCGTCACGGTGGCATTCTACAAATGGTATTAAGAAATAAACTTGCTCAATAATACAATTATTCGAAAAAGTATTTAAAAATTTGAATGTATTTTGAATCCTTAGATGGCAATCTCATCTAAGGATTTTTTCTTCATTCGTGTCATTGAGCTATTTCAGTAATAAAAGTAGTAAATGGGAATTCTATAGCAATCATCCTTTTTATGTTAATATTGAAAGTGAACTTAATTGGAAAGAGGTACATAAATATGATTTATAGTATGACTGAAATTGAAGCGAGATACCAAGAAACAGATAAAATGGGAGTAATTTATCATGGGAATTATGCTACATGGTTTGAAGTTGCTCGTACTGATTATATTCGTAAATTAGGTTTTAGTTATGCAGATATGGAAAAAGAAGGTATCATCTCACCCGTCGTGGATTTACAAGTTCAATATAAGAAATCCATTTTTTATCCTGAAAAAGTTAAAGTGAAAACATGGGTAGAACATTATTCAAGATTGCGTTCAACGTACTGTTATGAAGTATATAATGAAAAAGGGGAATTAGCTACCACAGGTTCCACTCAGCTATTATGTATTAAAGCAAGTGATTTCAGACCAATTCGTTTAGATCGTTATTTTCCAGAATGGCATCAAGTATATAGTGAAGTCGAAGCATTGAATAACGAAGGTAAGGAATTAGAAGTCACACAACGTAGCGATTTGAATATATAAATATAAGACCATAAATATCTGTAAATATTAGATATTTATGGTCTTTTTTTAATTAGTTGTAGAATAAACAATTTCGTCTTCATGGTCTACTTTTTCAACTAGAACTTCATGATCTTCAAAATACCATAAGTCATCTTCTGAAACTACAACAATTAAATCATTATAATTTTCGTGATAACCTATCTCAACATCATTGCTCAATTCCACACGAAATGCTGGGCTAAAACCTTGTTTAAGTTGAAATTCTCCACCATACCTCACATAAAATTGTAAGACTTTATTCTCTTCAGGTAAATCTAATTCATTTTTAAACCATTCAACTGCTTCATCAGTCAATTTGATTTTCATTGTAAGAACCATCCTTTATATTAATAATTATGATATTTATAATGCAAAAATTGTTTGAATTAAAACATATTGTTCTCACTATTAAACATGAACCGTTTATCATATTTAATTAATAGAACTAAACTGAATCTTCACATTTGATGCAAGATCATCCATTTTACATCCATTTGATTTTTGGTTCTTCACCTTTAAAAATTCTAACAATATTAGAACGGTGTCTAAAAATTAAAATGATTGATACAAAAGCACTCATTCCAAATAATATGTAATCATGAATAATTAATGAACCTATCACACAGCTGATTGCCGCAATAATACTGGATAATGACACATACTTTGTTAAATATAAAATTCCAAAGAATATGACTGCTAAAATTAAAAGTAAGATTGGATTAACTCCTAACACAACTCCGGCACTTGTGGCTACAGCCTTACCTCCTTTAAATTTAAGATAAATAGGATAAACGTGACCAATTATTGCAAAAATACCGACAATTAATCCATGTGTGAAGAATGTACTAATTGGTCCCTGCGCATGCACTGAAAACCATAACGGGAAAAATACAGTAATGAATCCTTTAAATATATCTAAAAAAGTAACGATAAATCCAGCTGGTTTTCCTAAAACTCTAAAACTATTTGTGGCACCAGTATTACCGCTTCCAAATTCTCTAATATCTTTTTTAAAAAAAACTTTTCCTATAACATAACCATTTGGAATAGCTCCAATGAGATAGCTTAAAATCAACATGAGAACTATCATCATAATTTGTTTACACATCCCTTATATAATGTAGGTATATTTTATCACAAAGTATTCCTGACAACGATTAAAAATTGAAAAAACGTCTTATATATTAAGTTAAATGTTTATCTTATAGAACTCATACTTGCATTTTAATGCGTTTTATATAAGAATAACTATTGTAAAGTTAAAAAAACGAACGTACGTTTGTAGGAGGCGAACGCATTGGCAACAAAAATGACAAATCATTATTCAGATGATTCGATTCAAGTATTAGAAGGACTTGAGGCAGTTAGAAAACGTCCTGGGATGTATATTGGGTCGACTGATAAACGTGGATTACACCATTTAGTATATGAAATTGTCGATAACTCCGTCGATGAAGTTTTAAATGGTTATGGTAATGAAATTGATGTAACAATCAATAAAGATAATAGTATTTCAGTGGAAGATAATGGGAGAGGTATGCCAACTGGTATGCATGCGTCTGGTAAACCTACTGTAGAAGTTATTTTTACTGTATTACATGCTGGAGGTAAATTTGGACAAGGTGGATATAAAACTTCTGGAGGACTTCATGGTGTTGGTGCTTCCGTAGTTAATGCTTTAAGTGAATGGTTAGAAGTTGAAATTCATCGAGATGGACAAATTTATAAGCAATCTTTTAAGGATGGTGGTATTCCAACTTCTGGTTTAGTGAAAGCGGGAAAAACTAAGAAAACAGGTACAAAAGTCACATTTAAACCAGATTCAAGTATTTTTAAAGCAACAACGGCATTTAATTTTGATATATTAAGTGAGCGCTTACAAGAATCTGCATTCTTATTAAAAAACTTAAAAATTACATTGAAAGATCTACGTGATGGAAAAGAACGTGAAGATGTTTATCATTACGAAGAAGGTATTAAAGAATTTGTAAGTTATATCAATGAAGGTAAAGAAGTATTGCATGATGTTACGACGTTTACAGGTGCTGCAAATGGAATCGAAGTAGATGTTGCTTTTCAATATAATGATCAATATTCTGAAAGTATATTAAGTTTTGTTAATAATGTACGTACAAAAGACGGCGGAACTCATGAAGTAGGATTTAAAACAGCAATGACACGCGTATTTAATGACTATGCACGCCGTATCAATGAACTTAAAGATAAAGATAAAAACTTAGATGGTAATGATATTAGAGAAGGATTAACAGCAGTGATTTCTGTACGTATTCCAGAAGAATTACTGCAATTTGAGGGACAAACTAAATCTAAGCTTGGTACATCAGAAGCGCGTAGTGCAGTAGATTCTGTTGTTTCTGAAAAATTACCTTATTATTTAGAGGAAAAAGGACAATTATCTAAATCACTTGTGAAGAAAGCTATTAAAGCGCAACAGGCAAGAGAAGCGGCTCGTAAGGCACGGGAGGATGCACGTTCTGGTAAGAAAAACAAACGTAAAGATACATTATTATCAGGAAAGTTAACGCCTGCTCAAAGTAAGAATACTGAGAAAAATGAATTATATCTTGTCGAAGGTGATTCAGCAGGGGGATCAGCTAAACTTGGAAGAGATAGAAAATTCCAGGCTATTTTACCTTTACGAGGTAAAGTGATTAATACTGAAAAAGCAAAACTTGAAGATATTTTCAAAAATGAAGAAATTAATACAATTATTCATACAATTGGTGCTGGTGTTGGTAATGATTTTAAATTAGAAGATAGTAATTATAATAGAGTTATTATTATGACTGATGCTGATACAGATGGCGCCCATATTCAAGTGTTATTATTAACATTTTTCTTCAAATATATGAGACCTCTTGTTCAAGCAGGTCGTGTTTTTATTGCATTACCTCCGTTATACAAATTAGAAAAAGGTAAAGGGAAATCTAAAAAAGTAGAATATGCTTGGACAGATGATGAATTGGACAAACTTCAAAAACAATTAGGTAAAGGCTTTATTTTACAGCGCTATAAAGGTTTAGGTGAAATGAATCCTGAGCAATTGTGGGAAACTACAATGAATCCTGAGACAAGAACGTTGATTAGAGTCCAAATCGATGATGAAGTACGTTCTTCTAAACGTGTAACAACATTAATGGGAGATAAAGTTGCACCAAGACGTGAATGGATTGAAAATCATGTTGAATTTGGCATGCAAGAAGATCAAAGTATTTTAGATAATACAGAAGTTCAAATACTTGATACTGAAGAATATGATGAGGAGGAAGTCAATTGAGTGAGATAATTCAAGACCTATCACTTGAAGATGTTATTGGTGATCGCTTTGGAAGATATAGTAAATATATTATTCAAGAACGTGCGTTACCGGATGTGCGTGATGGTTTAAAACCTGTACAACGTAGAATTTTATTTGCTATGTATAGTAGTGGCAATACGTATGATAAAAATTTCCGTAAAAGTGCGAAAACAGTTGGGGATGTTATTGGTCAATATCATCCACATGGTGATTCTTCAGTTTATGATGCAATGGTACGTTTAAGCCAAGATTGGAAGTTGCGTCATGTATTAATCGAAATGCACGGTAATAATGGTAGTATTGATAATGATCCACCTGCTGCGATGCGTTATACAGAAGCGAAGTTAAGTCAACTTTCTGAGGAGTTGGTTCGTGACATTAATAAGGAAACAGTGTCCTTTATACCAAACTATGATGACACAACACTTGAACCTATGGTGTTACCGGCAAGATTTCCAAATTTACTAGTAAACGGTTCGACTGGTATTTCGGCAGGATATGCTACTGATATTCCTCCACATAATTTAGGTGAAGTAATTCAAGCAACATTAAAATATATTGATAATCCTAATATTTCAGTAAATCAATTAATGAAATATATCAAAGGTCCTGATTTTCCGACAGGCGGTATTATTCAAGGTATTGATGGTATTAAGAAAGCCTATGAAACAGGAAAAGGAAAAATTGTTGTTCGTTCAAAAGTAGATGAAGAAGCGTTAAGAAATGGACGTAAACAATTAATTGTGACAGAAATTCCTTATGAAGTGAATAAAAGTTCGCTTGTGAAACGTATTGATGAGCTTCGTGCTGATAAAAAAGTAGATGGTATTATTGAAGTACGTGATGAAACAGATCGTACAGGTTTAAGAATTGCTATTGAATTAAAAAAAGATGTTAATTCAGAGTCTATTAAAAACTATTTATATAAAAATTCTGATTTACAAATTACTTATAATTTCAATATGGTCGCTATTAGTGATGGACGTCCAAAATTAATGGGTCTACGTGAAATTATTGACAGCTATTTAAATCATCAAATTGAAGTTGTAGCTAATCGTACAAAATACGACTTAAATCATGCTGAAAAGCGCATGCATATTGTAGAAGGTCTTATGAAAGCTTTATCTATATTAGATGAAGTGATTGCGCTGATTCGTCATTCTAAAAATAAAAAAGATGCAAAAGATAATTTAGTAAAAGAATTTGACTTTACTGAAGCACAAGCAGAAGCCATTGTGATGCTTCAATTATATCGTTTAACTAATACTGATATTGTTGCACTTGAAGAAGAACATGAAGAATTACAAAAATTAATAGAAGCGTACCGAAATATTCTTGATAACCATGACGCATTATTAAATGTTATTAAAAAAGAACTTACAGAGATTCGAAAACGTTTTAAAACATCACGTTTATCTTCAATTGAAGCGGAAATATCAGAAATTAAAATTGATAAAGAAGTTATTGTACCAAGTGAAGAAGTGGTTTTAAGTGTGACTAGACATGGATATATAAAACGTACGTCTACACGTAGCTTTAATGCAAGTGGTGTGACAGAAGTAGGTTTAAAAGAGGGAGATAGTCTACTCAAATACCAAACTGTAAATACTCAAGATACAGCTTTAGTATTTACAAATAAAGGAAGATATCTCTTTATTCCAATTCATAAAATTGCAGATGTGCGATGGAAAGAGTTAGGTCAGCATGTATCGCAAATTGTGCCTTTAGAAGAAAACGAGAGAATTATAGATGTATTTAACGAAAAAACATTTGATGGTAAAGCATTTTATATTATTGCAACTCGTAATGGCATGATTAAAAAGAGTAATCAATCATTATTTAAAACCACGCGATTTAATAAGCCACTCATTGCAACAAAATTAAAAAATGAAGACGAAGTGGTAAATGTACTTCGCATAACTCAAGAACAAATGATTACTGTTATTACACATAAAGGCATGTCATTAACGTATTCTACAGAAGAACTTTCAGATACAGGATTAAGAGCGGCTGGTGTGAAATCTATCAATTTAAAAGATGAAGATTATGTTATTATGACTGATACTGTTGATCAGAATAATTCAATAATTATGGCTACCCAAAGAGGAGCAATAAAACGTATTGCTAAAGATATATTACAAGATGCCAAACGCGCACAAAGAGGTATTACACTTTTAAAAGAATTGAAAAAAAATCCTCATCGTATTGTAGCTGCATATGTTGTCAGAGATGAAACATACTATACACTTTATTCAGATAAACATGCTGAAACAGGTGAAATTTCTAATATTCATCTTTCTGAACAATATACAAATGGTTCATTTGTAGTTGATACAAATGAATTTGGAAATGTAAAATCAATGATAATAAATTAATATGATTTTAAAATTTTTGTTTTCAAGTAATTCATAAGATGATAAAATTAATTTAATATTTAACTATTTATAACTCACAAGAGATTTATATTGTTGATAAGTATATCAAAGTGATGACATGAAAAACATGTACATTTTGACCTTTAATACTACAATATAAATCTCTTGTAATGTATATCATAACAATAATTTTGATGAGAGGGATTTAATTGAGAGATTTTGATAGTTTAATACCTGATTGGTTTAAATCTGTTGTTCAAGTTGGAAATGATTTAATCTGGTCACAGTATTTAATAGGTTTACTATTGACAGTAGGTATCTTCTTTACTATTAGTTCTAAATTTGTTCAATTACGAATGTTACCTGAAATGTTTAGAGCATTAGTTGAAAAACCAGAAACTTTGAAAAATGGAGAGAAAGGTATTTCACCTTTTCAAGCATTTGCTATTAGTGCAGGTTCCCGTGTTGGAACAGGAAATATTGCTGGTGTAGCAACAGCAATTGTGTTAGGGGGTCCTGGGGCAGTTTTTTGGATGTGGATTATCGCATTTATCGGAGCTGCGAGTGCATTTATAGAAGCAACACTTGCACAAGTTTACAAAGTTCATGATAAAGAAGGTGGCTTCCGAGGAGGTCCAGCTTATTACATAACCAAAGGTTTAAATCAAAAATGGCTTGGTATCACATTTGCTGTGTTAATTACTGTTACATTTGCATTTGTATTTAACACTGTTCAATCGAATACTATTGCTGAATCTTTAAGAACACAATATCATATTAGTCCAGTCATTACTGGTATTATTTTGGCTGTCATTACAGCAATCATTATCTTCGGTGGTGTACGTAGTATTGCAACGTTGTCATCTTTAATTGTTCCAATAATGGCTATCGTTTATGTTGGTATAGTTTTATTTATCTTACTAATGAATTTTGATCAAATCATTCCAATGATTGGTACAATTATTAAAAGTGCGTTCGGAATGGAACAAGTCGCTGGTGGCGCGGTAGGTACAGCGATTTTACAAGGTATAAAACGTGGCTTATTCTCTAACGAAGCAGGTATGGGTTCAGCACCCAATGCGGCTGCTACTGCTGCTGTACCACATCCAGTAAAACAAGGATTACTTCAATCTTTAGGTGTCTTCTTCGATACAATGCTTGTTTGTACAGCAACAGCTATTATGATTTTACTTTACTCAGGCTTAAAATTTGGTGAAAAAGCGCCACAAGGTGTAGAAGTTACACAATCTGCATTGAATGAACATCTTGGTTCTCCAGGTGGTATCTTCTTAACTGTCGCGATTACGCTATTTGCATTTTCTTCTGTAGTTGGTAATTACTATTACGGACAATCTAATATAGAATTTCTATCTAAAAATAAAGCAATTTTATTTATTTTTAGATGCTTAGTTGTTGTATTAGTATTTATAGGCGCAGTTGTTAAAACTGAAACCGTATGGAGTACAGCGGACTTATTTATGGGATTAATGGCCATTGTAAACCTTGTTTCCATTATAGGTCTTTCAAATATTGCATTTGCTGTTATGAAAGATTATATTCAACAAAAACGTGCCGGTTTAAAACCGGTATTTAAACCAGAAAACCTTGAGATTAATTTATTTGGTATTGAATCTTGGGGACGCGAAGATAAAATATCTAAAAAACATTAATAATTTAAATCAACACTTCTTTTCTCCATCTCTTAGAGTAATGCGAGAAAGAAGTGTTTTTTAAAAGAATGACTTTTCAAATATAATGTTTAACTATATAATTTTAATAGTAAAAAAGGATGATAATGATGAGCAAATATCATATTTCAAAAATTTTAAATAATAACGTCATCATATGCATCAATAGTAATCAAGAAGTTATTTTAATCGGTAAAGGCATTGGTTTTAATAAAAAGCCTGGAATGGTCGTAGATGATAATGCTTCTATTGAGAAAGTGTATAAATTAGATCAAAAACAACAACAAGAATATTATAAATCTCTAGTTGAAATAGCTGATGAAGAGGTCTTACAGGCAATTATTGAATCAGTTAACTATATTACAAGTACAACTTATATGAAAGATGATAAACAACTAGTCATTGCCTTAACCGATCATATTACTTTTGCATATAAACGCTTAAAACAAAATCAAATAATTAGTAATCCCTTTGCAATGGAAACTAAACATTTATATAGTGAGGCATATGATATCGCCACACAAGTTATACAGCGATTAAATGAGAAATTAGACGTCACATTTCCTGATGATGAAATAGGTTTTATAGCATTGCATATTGCTTCAAATAAAGAAGATTTACCTATGAGTGAAATATCTTTAATTAATAAAATGATAAGTAAATGTGTATTAATTATCGAAAATGACATAGGGTATCCTGTAAATCCTCGAACTGTTCAATATCAACGATTTATTAGACATATTCAATTCCTAATTCGTCGTTTAAATAAAAAGGAATACGTTCATGCACAAGATGAGTTTATCAATATGGTCAAAACATATTACCCTAATTGTTATAGTACAGCATATAAGATTTCTAAAGTTATTCAAAAAGATCTAGATATTGATATAGATGATTCAGAAATTGTTTATTTAGCTTTGCATATTTATCATTTTCAATCTCAAAATAACACACAAAATTAATAAGCTACATGGTATGATATAATATAGATTATTTTATTTTAGATTAAAGGGTACGGTGAAAATGATATGTCAATGGACCACAAAAAGGTTGAAGGAAAGAAAGCTAATAAGCTAAGCTTTTCTGAAACACGCTTTATGAAGTTTCTGGGTGGTAAAGATTTATTATTTGCGCTAGTTTCATTAGTATTACTTGGTATTACTATATTCATCTTTGACAAAATTTCTTATGTTTTTCAGCCTTTTGTCATTATCTTTAATACTATTGCAGCGCCAATTATTTTATCGCTTATTTTGTATTATTTGTTAAATCCAGTAATTAATTTGATGGAACGTTATAATATTCCAAGATTATTAGCAATTACAATAGTCTTTCTAGTGATTATTGGAGGTGCAACATTAATTATTGATTTATTAATTCCTGTGATTGGTGATCAAATTAAACAACTTGCAAATAACTTCCCAAAATATATTGAAAAATTTAATAGAGCTATTGATAAAGTGACACATATGTCTATTTTATCTTCATTTTATAATCAAATTCAGGAATGGCTTGATTCTACTTCTAAAAAGATTCCATCGTTAACATCAGATTATTTTAGTGGATTTGGAACTAAAATTAGAACATTTGCAGAAGCTATTGTGAATGTCGGTGTTGTGATTGCAACTACACCATTTGTATTATTCTTTATGTTGAAAGATGGAACTAAATTTAGAGACTATACAACTAAAATTATGCCACCTAAATTTAGAAAAGACTATCATGATTTATTAGAAAAAATGAGTGTACAGGTCGGATCATATATTCAAGGCCAAATTATTGTATCATTTTGTATTGGTATTTTATTGTTTATTGGTTATTCGATTATTGGTTTGGATTATGGGTTAGTTCTAGCTTCAATTGCTGCAGTAACGAGTGTAGTCCCATACTTAGGACCAACAATTGCAATTTCTCCGGCAATTATTATTGCGATTATTACTTCACCGTTTATGCTATTAAAATTGATTATTGTGTGGACGTTAGTTCAATTTATTGAAGGTCATTTTATTTCTCCTAATATTATGGGGAAAACATTAAAAATTCATCCTCTAACAATTATCTTTATTTTATTAAGTGCGGGTAATTTGTTAGGTATTGTAGGAGTTATTTTAGGTATTCCTGGCTATGCTATTTTAAAAGTATTAGCTTCTCACATTTTCTTATTATTTAAACGTCGTTACAATAAATATTATGGTGACGATGCAGGTCAATATGAAATTAAAAAAGAAGAACATAAAAATTACACAGAAGCAGAATAAAGCACTATATTAAAAAGCCTGAGACATAATGAGTTGTCTTAGGCTTTTTAATATAGTACTAATCATCTTGCAAAAGTGGGACGATGAATTCTCTTCCACTCTCTTTTATCTTACAATTATGTTAGTTCAATAGTCTAAAGATATATAACTAGAATATGATATGATATATTTTATATTAATATAATGTAAAGGATAATAATGAATAATGACTGAAGAACATAAAAATAGATTAATATCTATATTAAAAGTGGTATTTGCTATCACACTTTTTATTGTAGTAGTTGCTACTTTATATCATGAATTGTCACATATTAACTTCAAACAAACATTAGAAGCATTTAGTAAAATCAATCGATGGTTTTTAATTGGTTTATTTATATGTGGTGGCGCATCAATGCTACTTTTAAGTTTATATGATGTCATTCTTGTTAAAACTTTAAAGTTGAGTATACCACTGAACAAAGTATTTCGTTTGAGTTATATTATTAATGCATTTAATGCTATTGTTGGATTTGGTGGATTTATAGGCGCAGGATTTAGAACATTTATTTATAAAAATTATACTTCTGATAGAAAAAGATTACTTCACGCTATTTCAATCATATTAGTTTCAATGTTAACTGGTTTAAGCTTCTTATCTATTTTAGTCGTACTTCATATTTTCGATGCTTCTCATATTCTTGATAAAGTACGTTTTGTAAAATGGGTATTGTACGTAGTCGCTTTATTTTTACCTATTTTTATAGTGTATACAGTCGTTAAACCGGTTACTGAACATAATAAATTGGTAGGGATATATTGCACGCTTGTTTCAAGTATTGAATGGATAGCTGCTGCTGTTGTACTTTACTTGTCGGCATGGATTATTGATATTCATGTAGCTTTTACAACATTACTTGGTATTTTTATTATTGCTGCACTCTCTGGACTGATTAGTTTTATTCCAGGTGGATTCGGGGCATTTGATTTAGTTGTTTTATTAGGACTAAAATCTTTAGATATTCCTGAAGAAAAAATATTGATTGCCTTACTGCTATATCGTTTTGCTTATTATTTTGTACCTATTATCATTGCTTTAATTCTATCTACGTTTGAATTTGGCAATTCTGCGCGTAAGTACTTTGAAGAATCTAAATATTTTGTACCCGCTAAAGATGTTACCTCATTCATACTGTCTTATCAAAAAGATATTATTTCAAAAATCCCAGCATTTGCTTTATCTATTCTTGCACTATTAACAAGTTTTATTTTCTTTATTAATAATGTGACGATTGTTTATGATGGATTATATGATGCTGATCATTTTATTTACTATATCATGTTGTCTATTCATACAAGTGCATGTTTAATATTACTTGTTAATGTAAGGGGTATATATAAGCAAAGTAAGAGAGCAATTATTTATTCAATGATTTCACTTGTGTTAATATTTCTTGCAACGTTATATACGTATGCTTCTATCATGTTACTTACATGGCTCATCATTATTTTTATCTTACTTATTTTAGCTTATCGACGTGCGAAAGTATTTAAACGTCCATTTAGATTAAAAAACTTAATATTTACCTTAGTCATTAGTGTGATTGTTTTATATATTAATCATTTCATTATTTCTGAAACTTTATATGCTTTAGATTTATATCACTTGGAAATGGATACGTCATTATTAAAATACTATTTCTGGTTAACTGTGATAGTTGTTATATTATTAATTGTTGGTATTGCATGGTTATTTGGTCGTCGCTTTGAACGCCCACATCAATTACAAGAATATTCTCAATGTAAATCAATCATAGAAACATATGGAGGGAATTATTTAAGTCATTTGATATATAGCGGTGATAAAGATGTATTTATGTATGACAGTGAACAAGCTTTTCTTATGTATAGATATAAATCAAATGCGCTGGTCGTATTGGGAGATCCAATTGGAAATACGGCATCATTCCAATCATTGTTGGCTGATTATTTTCGTGTTTGAGGCCCATCGTTGAACAGCGTTATAGCTTCTGGAAATACTACATTCCGTACGAAGAGACGATGA
>OFLM01000057.1_pt1 | contig 68730 bp, 79 predicted proteins | sample 1540801 | NCBI WGS metagenome assembly OFLM01 (sample SAMEA4413040, study PRJEB24355) | metagenome | biome: human; feature: gut; material: faeces | place: United Kingdom | collected 2010 | reverse complement strand
AAAGCAGGTTTTGAAAATAATGACCATACCATCTTTATTGATCAAAAAGCAGTTCAAGGATCTAATAGATCTAATCTATTAACGTATTTAGGTGTTTTTGATAGTGTAAGAAGCTATTTCAGTAAAGAAACAGGCTTAAATAAAGCTATGTTTAGTTATAATTCAAAAGGTGCCTGTCCAAATTGTGGTGGAAAGGGCTATATTAAAACGGAACTTGCTTTTATGGGTGATTTTTCACAGACATGTGAAGTTTGTCATGGCAAACGTTATAAACAAGAAGTATTAGATGCTACCATAGACGGGTATTCAATTGCCGATGTTCTCAATTTGACGGTTGACGAAGGTATCATTTTCTTTGATAAAAAGAATGATATTAAGTCAAAATTACAATCTGTAAGTAAGACAGGTTTGAATTATATGTCACTAGGACAACCTTTATCCACTTTGTCTGGTGGAGAGATTCAACGCGTGAAACTAGGACAACATTTAGATGAAGAGATAAAGAATAGTATTTTTATTTTTGACGAACCAACTACAGGCCTACATGAATCGGATATCCCTATATTGATGGAGTGTTTTGATGATTTAATTGATCAAAACAATACTGTTATTTTGATTGAACATAATTTATCGATTATGTGTGAAGCAGATTGGATCATCGATGTCGGCCCAGGCCCAGGATTGGATGGCGGAAAGGTCCAATTTAGTGGAACACCTAAAAACTTCATTGATAGTTCAGAAACATTGACATCTAAACACTTGAAACGCTATATCAAACAGTAAAAATAGAAGAGTTGGATGAGTTTATATTTATTATATTCAATCAACTCTTTTCTCATCCTAGGTTCTTTCAATATAAAAATGTTGAACATCATAACAAGAAATTTTATACATCTAAAGATTTAGCTTTATCTGTTATTTGAGGAAAATGGAAAACACCTATCATATATCAGTTATTACAAACAGAAGTTTTACGACTTAGTGTTTTTGAAAAATTGTTGCCTGAGATTAATTAAAGAATGCTTATTAGACAGCTTAGAGAATTAGAACATGATGAAATTATTGAAAGAATTGTCAATCCAGTAGTTCCACAAAAAGTTGAGTATAAGTTAACGAACATAGGAAAACACTAGATAAAGTAGTTTATGCAATTTGTGATTGGGGGGGATGAATTTCTGGAAAAAATTTCTAAATATAAAAATGTTAAAATTTAAATATATATGTAAAAGACGCCTCAACTTTGAATGAGTTATTCAAAGTAAGGCGTCTTTATCTATATGTTATTGTGATTTGATAATAATATAACAAATAATTCCAAAGGTGGATATTCAAATGAAAAAATATGTTTTAAAAAGTTTGTTAGTTACTACAACTGCTTCAATGATTTTTGGATTTATAGGTGAAACATTTGCCCAAGCTCAAGAGACAAATTTTGAAAATGGTATAAAGATACAACAAGATAAGGTAAGTTAATCTCAAATTAATAAAGAGGCAGATCAATTAGAACAAGGTCTTAACAGTTATTTGGGTTTAATTGAAAAAATGCCAGATAGTGTAGCAAATAAGGGGATAGACTCAGGAGTTAAATGGTTAAATCAAAATAAAGGATATGATTATAAGGGATATAAGTTTATAGCTACAGACGGAAATATTCAATTAGTTCCAAATGGTAAAACTGTTGTTACATATGGTAAAGAAGCATGTGCTCTAGCTATTGGTAATGCTATTGCACAAAATGTAATACCTTGGACTAAGATATTAAAAGTCAAAAAAGCAACTAAACCTGTTGGTGGTATTCAAAAATTATCTTGGAAAATCAAAGTAGCATATAAACATCAAAGAAATCTTGGTAAATCAAGGAAAGTGGCATTAAAATCTGGAACAAAAGTAGCTATGAAAGCTTTTCCTAAAGCTACTAAACAAGCTGTACTTGAATTATTTTCTTAGCCACAGCTTGTTTTGGTTGGTAAAGTAACAAAATATTCATTCAAGGTATATATTAGTGAACGACTTTTTAATTTGTTTTTAAGAAGTCATTTTTTAATTATAGAAACAATATTAAGTATTTAATAGTACATATAGATGAAACTACGACGCATATGCACTTTGATATAAAGATATTATTACTGTAGCGTTGGTTAATTATTTAAAATTTCAAATACTTGAAGAATTGCTATATCAAATCAAAAGTTATTTAAATAATTTTGAAGTTAAAGATATTGGTATCATTAAAAGTGTTTTACTAAAAGGAAAAAAGTTTTTTAATAATACAAATAATACATATTACCGCTTAGAAGATGTTGAATTTGAAATTATTAATGTTTTAAAACGTTTTAAAGCGATGTTGCTACAAAAGAATGAAACAGTTGAAGCTATGCAAGGTTAGTTAATGCAATCGATTAAAACTGAACTAGAAGAAATACATGCGCTAAATATGCGTCGTTAAAATATACCTAAATATTATTTTTAATGAATAATTCAAATATTCTTTCATAAATTCAAATTATTTTGGTGTTTTTAAAGAAGAATACCCCTGTAAGAATTAAAAATCAGACCTACTTTTTGAATGATTTTATGCCAATTTTTAAATTTGCATGTAGATGGGCAGTGTTTAAAAAATTCGACACTGGTTTTGCTCAAATTTTGTTTTTGAAATTAAAATATATTTATTTATCTCTCATTAAAATTAATATATTTTTAATTAGTTTAAGAGTCCTATATATAGGGAAAAAATATATGATGTTTTATGTAATATTAAAATAAAGGAGATTAAATTATGAAAAAAATTATTGGTTTGGTAGCAAGTATTGTTGTTTTAATTACTTTATCTGCCTGTGGAATTGAAAAAACTAAAACATTTGTTGGGGAAAAAGATAATGTGAAAATGGAGGTAACTTATACATATAAAGGGGACAAAGTAATTAAACAAAAATCTGTAAATACTTTGAAATATAGTGATTTTGGTTTTAATGATGATACATCTAAAAAAATGCTTAAGAAAGAAATAAAGAGACAAAGTGAAAAAATGCAAGACATTAAAGGTGTAAAGGAATCTATTAAAGAGAATGATGAAGGGCTTGTAGAAACTACAACTATAGATTTAAAAAATGCTGATATGACTACTTTAGAAGCTGAAGGTATAATTAGTACTTCTGATAATAAAGGGAAAGGCTTTAGTATGAAGAAAACTGAGAAGAAAATGAAAAAAGATGGTTTTAAAGAAAAAGAAGACTAATTTTGACTTAATATATTTTATACACTTGGAATAACGTTAGCAAAAAGCTAGCGTTATTTTTTATTTTGATCATTGCTAATTAATACTAAACCAATGATTGTTAAGACAATCATCAACATTTCATAATCAGACAATGTTATTCCTTACTAGAAGTAAAAACCAAAAACATAGGCATCACCCCATTTTCATGAGATTAGCCACCATCGATCCAACTTGTTTACATTGATTATTATATTGATTTAAGCAAGTTTTTAAAGTTATGTTCAAATATATAATTTTCAAGTGTATGCAACATCTAAATATGACGCATCGTCATAAATTAGATGAGTATACGAGTATATAATGAGCATATAAATAGTGAATAGGGTTAAATTATCTATTTTCTAGACGCTTAAGATTGAATAAAGATACAAAATTTTTTGATGAAAATATATGAAAACTTATCATATTAACAATGCATAAAATACGCAAAACCTATGACTCAAACACTAAGGGACAAACGCTGTCATTTTAACGTTTACCCCTTTGTTATTAGTTAACATAATAAAAGTTTATAGGCTTGATTGACATCTATTTGTATATAAGAAATAAAATGAAAATTTTCTTTTTTTATCCAGTAGGTATCATTTATATAAGCATAGTTAACGTTACTTTGATTGAATTTAAATGAATATATCTTTTGAATTGGTAAAGATAAAGGAAAAGCTAATCTTATTTTGTTGAAAGTATTCTTAAAATTTTTATTTTGCAAGTTATGTTGCATGTGTATGAAAGTATTTTTCAATTTTTATGAGTATCACTTATAATAGTAGTTCCTATATTTTGATACATTAGATAACTTGAAATTATCATAAAATCATCCAAATATTAGCCATATTTTTAGTACAAGAAAGAAATGAAAGTAAACGTCGACAAGCACAAGAAATTAAAGAGACAAAATAAAAAGGTGTATATAAAGGCTGTCCCTTATTATTTTCTCTCAGCGCTGAAAACTCACAAAAACGTATTATTTATCATCGAGTTGTAGAAATGTTAAAAAAGAATAAAGTGATTAGTAAAATTACGAAAGAAGTCAATACTACAATGCAAACAATATATAGTGTTAAACTTAAAAAGGACTGATTTGTACAGAAATTTTGATATTGAAAATACCGATATATATCTATAAATGATATAATATAACCAATTGTAAAAACATATAATTAATAATTTTTAATACAAAGGCTGTGATTCAATTCATGGGAAAAATTAAGAGTGATTCAAGTCAAACTAATCAAATATTTTCATCATTACAAAGTGCGATAAAACAATGTGAGAGTGTGTCTGAGCCTTCTAAAGATAATAGTACAACTGTAAAAGGTAATACAAATGCGCATAAGGCTATGGGTGATTTAATCAAAATGAATCAATCGGTAGCTGAAGTGATAGAAAAAGCGAGTAAAAATATTCAAAATGTCGGAGAATCTTTTGAACAAATTGATCAATCTATAGGCAATGATATTGCTAAAAACTAAAGGGATGATGATATGACAAATAAAGTTGATGAGTATAACCAAATCATTATTGAGAAAAAAGAACAGGTAAATGAATTATTAAACGAAAAGAAACAAATAAATGGATGGTTAGATGATTATCATGATTTTACAACTTCAACAACAGGATTATATCGTCACTTAGCTGAAAGGTATTATAAAAGTGATATGTTCAGTCGCATTGAAGAGAATAATGATATGTTTCAGTCTGGACAGAGACAAGTAATGAGTGCGTTATTTGAACAACAAAGTGAAATTGAGAGAAAGATACGTCTAACCAATGAAGACATTGAAGATATAGAAAAATATAGAAATATTGAAATGCAAAAAGAACAGGAAGGAGGGCATATGCATGAGTATTGATATGTACGTAGGTAAGTCTAAAGGTCAGTCTTCTGATGTTGAAAGTACAGTGAAAAGTATTTCAAGTGGGTATGACAGTCTTCAAAAAGCCATTATGCAATTTGTTGGTGCAAGTGAACTACAAGGCCAGGCTTATGATTCTGGGAAACAATTCTTTTCGTCTGTGATTGCACCCCTTACAGAAAGTATTAAAACGCTTGGAGAACTGACTGAACAAGCTTGCAATGATTTTGTGGATAAATATCAATCAGAAGTTGATAGTCAGAGTTTAAAAGAATCTGAATTAATTCAAGACATTGAAGAATTAGAAAAGCAAGTTTCTCAATTAGAGGCGATGAATGCGTCACTTAAACACAAATCCTCTAAAAATAGTAGTTTATTATCTGGTAATGATCAAATGATCAGTAGTTTAGAGCAACAAAAGAAAGAACTAGAAGAAAAATTACGTAAACTAAGGCAATTTGATGCAAAATCATCAAATATATTTAAAGATGTCGAATCGTTCCAGAAAAAAGTACAACAAGGCATTAACCAAGCTAAAACTGCATGGGATCCAGGAAAACAAGCATTTAATATTCCTGCAGGCAAAGATATGGAATGGGCTAAAGTCAGCCAGCAAAAAGAATTAGAAGTAAGAATGGATAAGATCAATCAGAAAGCCAAAGATGGTAAGAAATTAAGTAAGAATGATTTACAGATAGTTATGGGATACGCACAAAGCCATCCCAAAGAAGATGTTCCTAAAAACTTAAAAGAATATATGATACAAAATAAAGATTCAATTACTAGAGATTTAGGTCTTGATATTACTACTAATGGTGTAGAACAAGTTGGTTTTAATATGCAAAAGTTTGCTGGTGTATTAAATACTTACGGTGGGTTTAAAGGCCCCAACGGTAAAAACAGCTTTGTTCAAGTCACCAATAAATCAGGAAACCAAATGATAAAGCATGGACGTTTAGTAAGTAATATTGGTAAAGCAGGTGGTTATACTACAATGGGCGTTAGCTTCGGTTTAGGTATGTATGATGATTTAGCTAACAATAATAAAACAATTGGAGAAGCGACTGCACATAATGGCCTTACGACTGGTGCTGGGGTGGGTGCCAGTGTGATAGTAGGATTAGCATTATCTTCTAATCCCGTTGGTTGGGCAATAGCCGGAGGAATCGCTGCTGGTACTCTTGCAGCAGTAGTTGTTGATTCAGCATATCAAACTAATTTTTTAGGTACTAAAGACAAAGTTGACTGGGCTGGTCATCAAATTGATAAAGGAATTGATAAATATATTGATTTTAAAACTAAGCAAATTGATTTAGAAGCAAAAGGCGCATTATATATAAAAAACAAATTGCAGGATAGTTCTCAAGAGGTTGCAAAAACTGTGAAAAATAGTACTGATTATATTAGTAATAAAGCCAAAAAAGTCGAAAAAAATGTTGGTGAAGCTGTCAATAATGTCAAAAAAGTTGTAAATCCAATGAAATGGAGTTGGTGAAAATAAATGGATAATATATATACAATATATAAAAATCCTCGATATAAAATCATTCAAAAAGATAATCGATATTTAATGGTCGATTTAGAACAAAATTGGTATTCATATTTATGTCCAATGTTAAATTGGTTTATACCTATTAAATTCACAGAATTGACTTATCAAGAGTTCAATAATATAAATATATTTAATAATGGGGGACAAAAGAGTCAAGGTATCCTGGCTGGTGGCATTGGGGTCACTATCAGTGTGCTATTAAGAAGTTTTGTAGGTTATATGGATATTAATATTAATCGAATCGGGATATTTTTTATGTTTTTAATTGGCTTTGTTGCTGTAATCACACTTCGTTTATCTATAAGAAAGAAGTTAAATCACCCAGTATTTAATAAAAAGAGTAAACAAAGAGTAATATTGATACCATCATTTAAAAATATGATAATAGTAGTTTTCGGCTATTTTATGATGCTGTTTTTATCAATTGCACCTTTACAAATGATTTTTGAGGAAAAACAAAATATTTTAGTATATATTGGTTGGATAGGTATGCTATTTCTATTTACTATTTTAAATATGATTTCAATTTCTGATAGAAAAGTACATGCCAAAATTAAAAATATAGGAAGATAGGTGGGATAAAGTGGAAACAATAGGAAGTATCATATATTTAAAAGAAGGTTCCCAAAAGTTAATGATTATCAATCGAGGACCTATTGTAGATATAGATAATCAAAAATATATATTTGATTATTCAGCATGTAATTATCCTGTCGGTGTCGTAGAAGATCAAATATACTATTTTAACGAAGAAAATATCGATAAAGTCGTTTTTGAAGGCTATTCTGATCAAGAGGAAACAAGATTTCAAGAATTATTTAAAGAGATGATGGGTAATTTGGATGAAGATATTAAACGTGGGACTGTTCAACCAAAAAGATAGTTACGGACTGATTTAACATAAGTCATAATTATCGGAAGTAGATATGTTTGTATATTCACAGATGGTATAATAATAGAGTCGCCTATCTCTCAGGCGTCAATTGGCGTAGAGAGGAGGTGTAATTATGCTTGATAACTTTGTTCACATCACGACCACGGCAGCGAGTGGTTGTATCGTAGCGTTATTTGCGCATTGGCTACGCAATCGCAATGATAAGAAAAAATAGGCGACCTTTAGCCAACACCTAAAAAATCCCTTCACTATCGGAAGTAGTGAGGGGATTAGTGTATTATGCTTAATAACTTTGTTAAATGTATTATAACATCATAGTGTAGAGGAACGCAAAAACATAGTAAATTCTAACGAGTATTTAATATATGTAGCAGCTTAATAAAATTTATAGTTAACTGATTTACCACGTATGAAAAATTATTTAAATACTATTATATCTTTAATTGATAAAGGAGTACTTAATATAAAATCAATACAATACTTTGAAAACCAGGTTAATGATGTTTGGTTACTAATACGGCATGGAATCCAGGTAAACAAACATTTAATATCCCTTCGGGAAAAGATATGGCATGGGCTAAAGTGAGCCAACAAAAAGTATTAGAAATTAAAATGAATAAAATTAATCATAAACTTAAAGATGGTAAAAAATTAAATAAGAATGACATTTTTACTATTATCGCGTATCAACAACAAAAACATTCCAATGTATTACCTAAAAGCGTTCAAAAATATATAGACGAACATGCCAGCGATATTTCTAATGACTTAACAGCTAGCGGTTCTACACAACTTATGGAACAGTATGGTAATTTCCTCAAAGATAATCCTGGTTTAACTTTAAATGGTAAGAATTTTAAAGATTATGGTGTCGGGATTGCAAAGGTTGGTAAATATGGTGGAAAGGGAATAACTGCTGTAGGATTTGCATCAGGAATGTATACAGATATTTCAGAAGACAATAAAACAGTTGGAGAAGCTGTTGCACATAATAGTTTGACAACAGGAGTAGGTATAGGAACAGCAGCAGGTACTATGGCTATAACTGCTGCTCTAGTTAGTAATCCAGGCGGATGGGCTGTATTAGGTGGTCTTGCTGTTGGTACCGTATTGACATATGGTGCTGAATGGGCATATAAAAATAATTGGTTAGGTATTAAAACAGGAACAGATTGGGTTGGCAGAAATGTATTAGACCCAGCATTTGATAGAGTGAAACATATTTACTCTATTGAAAAGGGAAAACTAGAAATTGGGAATATTTTAATCAGTGAAGGATACAATAAAGTGAAAAATCATGGTAAAAAAATAATGAAAGACGATATAGTCCCATCAGTTATGAACGGAATGAATGCTGGTATGTCTAAAGTTAATAAGATTAAAGGTAATACAGAATCAACCATAAAAGATTATCAGGTTAAAACAAACCAAACTATTAAAAAGACTAAAAAAACGATAAATCAAGTTTCTGATACAGTGAAAGATACATCTAATCATATTAAAAATCATGTAGGTCAATCAATTAATAGAGTAACTAATTCATTAAATCCAATGAAAGGATGGTGATTTTTTGAAAAGAAAACTAGAATAAATATCGTTCGAATGCAAAAAAGGAAAGTGAGTGATGATATTGAAGCATAGTAATTTAAAGAACAAAACTAAAACAAAAGCTAACATGTATCGCATCCATAAAAATCCAAGATATAAAGTAATTGAATTAAACAAAACAAAATATCTCATTGACTTGGAATCAAATTATGTCACATATTTACTTCCTATGTTGAATTGGATATTGGACAAAGAATTAATAGAAGTTTCAAGAGAGACGTTAGAAAAAATTGAATATGACAACAATACCAATAAAGAACAGACAAAAGGTTTGGGATGGCTTGCCGGTGGAGGAGGGGTATTATTTGCTACTTTAATGAGACCATTTATGGATTTAATGAATATACCATCTAATCTATTTGTAAATTTATTGATTGTCATATTGTCAATAATTATAGTTGTTTTTATTAGAGCTTATTTAAGAAAAAAATGGGATTTGAAACTAAAACAAAAAAATCATGTAATTAAATGCAGAGTTAGATCAAACGCGAAACATATGTTTACAGCAATAGCGCTATATTTTATGTTTCTATTACAATCCATATTTATGATATCACTCATTTTTGGAGTTAAAAATAATCTTATTATTTATATTGGACTTCCCATAATTATTTTTGTGTTTTCATTAACAAATCTTATTACGTATGACAACAATGAAGTAATTGTAACTAAATTAAGACAATTAGAGTAAATATTACAAAAATGTCGGTAAAACTATCAAACATGTCAAAAAAGTTGTAAATCCAATGAAATGGAGTTGGTGAAAATAAATGAATAATATATACATGATATATAAAAATCCTCGATATAGAATCATTCAAAAAGATAATCGATATTTAATGGTCGATTTAGAACAAAATTGGTATTCATACTTATGTCCAATGCTGAATTGGTTTATACCTATTAAATTCACAGAATTAACTTATCAAGAGTTCAATAATATAAACATATTTCATAATGGAGGACAAAAGAGTCAAGGTATGATGGCTGGTGGTATTGGTGTCACTATCAGTGTGTTATTAAGAAGTCTTGTGGGTTATATGGATATTAATATTAGTCGAATTTGGATAGTTTTTATGTTTTTAATTGGCTTTGTTGCTGTAATCACACTTCGTTTATCTATAAGAAAGAAGTTAAATCATCCAGCATTTAATAAAAAGAGTAAACAAAAAGTAAGACTAATTCCAGTATTCAAAAATATGATAATTGTGGTATTCAATTATTTTATTTTAATTTATCTAATAACTGCACTATTTGATATGATGGTCATTGAAAATATACAAAATATTTGGATTTATATGTGTTGGTTAGGTATTGTTTTAGCATTTTTATTTATGAACTTAGCTTCAATTTTTGATAGAAAAGTACATGCCAAAACTAAAAACATGGAAGACAGGTGAAATAGTGTGGAAACAATAGGAAGTATCGTATACCTAAAAGAAGGTTCTCAAAAATTAATGATTATTAATCGTGGACCAATTGTAGAAATTGAGGGTCAAAAGTATTTGTTCGATTATTCAGCATGTAAATACCCAGTTGGTGTTGTAGAAGATCAAATATACTATTTCAACTAAGAGAATTTTGATAACGTTATATTTGAAGGCTATTCTGATCAAGATGAAACAAGATTTCAAGAATTATTTAAAGAGATGATGGGTAATTTGGATGAAGATATTAAACGTGAGACTGTTCAACAAAAAAGATAGTTACGGACTGATTTAACATAAGTCATAATTATCATAAGTTACCTATAATAAAATAAATTTTGTTCGTAAAGCGTTAAAAATATACAATGAATATGATTATTGTGGTCATTTTATTTTGCTTTATTATCAGGTACTAAAAATGTTAAACTATTAAGGGTATAAAGGGTTAGTAATCATAAAGTTAGCCAGCCTGTAGTAATAATCAATTTAAATTAAGGAGTCACTATCATGTTAAATTTAGAAAATAAAACCTACGTCATTATGGGTATTGCGAATAAACGTAGTATCGCATTTGGCGTCGCTAAAGTATTAGATCGATTAGGTGCTAAACTAGTATTTACATATCGTAAAGAGCGTAGTCGTAAAGAATTAGAAAAATTATTAGAACAATTAAATCAATCTGAACATTATCTCTATGAAATTGATGTCCAAAATGATGAGGATATCATTAATGGTTTTGCTCAAATCGGAAAAGATGTAGGCCAGATAGATGGTGTTTATCATTCAATCGCATTTGCCAATATGGAAGATTTACGAGGTCGATTTTCAGAAACATCTCGCGAAGGTTTCTTACTTGCACAAGAAATTAGTTCATATTCACTTACTCTCATAGCTCACGAAGCCAAAAAACTTATGCCTGAAGGTGGAAGTATTGTTGCGACGACTTATATTGGTGGTGAGGCAGCAGTTCAAAACTATAATGTTATGGGTGTAGCTAAAGCAAGTTTAGAGGCGAATGTTAAATATTTAGCTTTAGACTTAGGTGAAGATAATATTCGTGTCAACGCAATTTCTGCAGGGCCAATTCGTACTTTAAGCGCTAAAGGTGTAGGTGGATTTAATACAATTCTTAAAGAAATTGAAGCTAGAGCACCTTTAAAACGCAACGTTGATCAAGAAGAAGTAGGTAAGACGGCTGCGTATTTATTAAGTGATCTTTCAAGTGGTGTAACTGGAGAGAACATCCACGTTGATGGTGGATTCCACGCAATTAAATAATTATTGATAAATTAAAAAGTCAGATAGTATAATCTCATAATTGGTGCACAGGGATGATTTGAAATTAAAAATCATCCCTGTTTTTGTGTATAAGAATGCGTTTTGACATTTAATTATTCAAAAAATAAATTGACAATCGTCAATGTTGCTTTGATATTTATAATATATTTAATGTATAAATATCGATTTTAGATGACACTATTTATTTTGTTGTTAGAAATGTATCGGAGATTAAAAATTTTATTAAATGCATAATTCCATATAAACAGTAGAAATGACGGAGCTCTATAAGAGGACATGTTTCATTGCTTTCGTGTCTAAAAAAACCAAGGACATCTAATTATGTCCTTGGCTTGAATTGGTGGTATAATTTTCAATCTTATGATGATAGCTATTATTAATCTTTAACATTACTATTTGCTTTATCGACAATACGTTGACGATATTTAAAAATGTTGCTCACTAATGTTTTGATTACAGCGTATAATGGAACTGCAACAAGAATGAGTGTGAATCCACCCAAATCTCCAGCTGCAAGTATAACCACAATAATAGTTAATGGGTGAATGCTTAATGATTTACCCATTACATTAGGAGTTATCACGTTACCTTCAAGTTGTTGTGCGATTAATGTTACGACACATACCCAAATAAAAGTTGAAGGACCATCAATAATACCTAGTATCGCTGCCGGTGCAAAAGATAACCATGGACCTAAAAATGGTATTAAGTTAGCTACGCCGGCGAATAATACTAATAAAGGCGTATATGGTAATCCTATAATCGTATAACCTATATATAAAATAATACCTAAGATGATACTAACTGTCACTTGACCTTGAATATATGATTTTAAAGTGAAGTTTAAGTCTTTTAATAAATCTACAACAAAAACTTTACGTTCTCCTTTGAAAAATTTACCGATTGCTGGGATAAATTTTTCATGATCTTTTAGCATATATATCAGGAAGAAAGGCACCATTATTAATAAAAATACAGTTGAGATGAAAGACGTAATATATGACACTGAATTAGATAAAATAGACGTTGCACCATCTCCCATGGATTTAACTGCTTTATTAATACGATGTGTGACATCATCTGGTAATTTATCCATTTGTCTTAACGAGAAATTAATTAATTGTTCGGCTTCTCTTTGTAATGATGGTGTTTGTTTAATTAAATTATTAATATTGGAAATAATGATAGGTGCTATAAATGATACCACAATAGCGATGATAGCTATTAATCCTATGAATATTGTTGTTATACTAGCCCAACGTGGAAAACCCCACTTTTCTAATATGTTTTGAAAAGGTAAACATATGTAAAAGAGAAATCCACTAATTAAAAATGGAAGGAAGACTGAACCAATGATAGTAGCTATTGGAGCAAATACTTCATGTACTTCCATAAATAGTTTGATGAGTATGAACAGCATAATAAAAAATATTCCTGTTCTAAACCAAACCTTATTGAACATAGATTGTGATCCTCCTATTTTATTCTTTTTCATACTCAATAAGTATATATCAAAACTCAGTCATTAAAAAGAGTAAATACTTTTACAATATAACTGAATGCACTGTATTTTTAATAAAATGAAAAAACTAGTATGAAATTAATTTGTATACGAGCTTGCTATAAATTTAAAAGTATTATAAGTATTGATACAATAGTATTAACATTACAAGGGAGCATCGGTTTATGTCGGAGTTTAAAGTAGGTAAGATTAATAAAAAAATAATACATAGTGATATTTTAAATAGGGATGTAACATTATCGATTTATTTACCTGAGGATTATACAAACTTATTTAAATATCAGTTGATTTTTTGCTTTGATGGTTTAGATTTTTTTAGATTTGGTAGAATACAACGAATATATGAACAGTTACGTGAAGAGCAATCAATACAACGTGCAATTATAGTAGGATTCCATTACGAAGATGTTGAAAAACGTAGGGAAGAATTTCATCCTTCAGGACGTCGTTCTAATTTAACCATTAAAGCAATGGGAAAAGAAATTCTTCCTTATATCGATGCGACATTTCCAACTTATAAAGTAGGTAATACAAGGTTACTTATTGGAGATAGTTTAGCAGGAAGTATCGCTTTGATGACTGCAATGACTTATCCAACTATATTTAGTCAAGTTGCGTTATTGAGCCCAATGTATAATGAAAATATTAAGCAAAAATTTGATACATGTATGAATAAAGATCAATTGACGATATGGCATGCCATTGGTTTAGAAGAAGAAGATTTTATTTTACCAACTAATGGTAAAAGAGCTAACTTTTTAACACCTAACCGCGAATTGAATCAACTGATTAAAGAAGGTAATATTGAATATTTCTATAAAGAATTTAAGGGTGGACATCATTGGAAATCATGGAAACCATTGCTAGGAGATATTCTCTTGCAATTTCTAAGTAATCAAATAAATGGAAAATATGTTTAATAAAATAGTATGTTAGCGAATGGTTATTGAATATGATAAATCTATTAATTTCAGAAATGTAATTGTTTTCATGATAAAAGTAACGGTTTTCAAAAAGTTTTGATATAATAGGAATAAGTTAAACAAAGGAGGAATTTAAATGATTTTAGGATTAGCATTGGTTCCGTCAAAGTCATTTCAAGATGAGGTGAATGCTTACCGTAAGCGATATGACAATCATTATGCTCAAATAATGCCTCATATCACGATTAAACCTCAATTTGAAATCGATGACCATGATTTTAATTTAATTAAAGATGAAGTGAAAAATCGAATTTCTAGTATAAAACCAGTAGAAGTACATGCTACAAAGGCATCTAATTTTGCTCCAATCAGTAATGTTATATACTTCAAAGTTGCTAAAACAGAACCATTAGAGCAATTATTTAATCAATTTAATACAGAAGATTTTTACGGTACTGCTGAACATCCTTTTGTACCTCATTTTACAATTGCCCAAGGTCTAACAAGTCAAGAGTTTGAAGATATATATGGTCAAGTAAAATTAGCAGGGGTAGACCATAGAGAAATAATCGAAGAACTATCGTTACTTCAATATAGTGAAGAAGAAGACAAATGGACTATTATTGAAACTTTTACATTGGGATAAGAAATCCAAAATTGTAAAGTGAAATTGAATTTACAGAATCATATTGTTAAATACAAGAAGAGCGCTTAAATCAACTAAAAACGCCAAATCCTATTGTGTTTCAGTAGGATTTGGCATTTTTATATGAAACATAATTATATTGTATAGTTAATCATTAAAAAAGATTAATGTACGCTTTATATTGAATATTCATATTTCAAATGCATATCAATGACGTTTCATTAATATATACAACTCATCTTTATATAAACGATTTATAGATTTTAAGGTTTAACCCTTCTGTTTGTTTTAATAAAGTAATATCCGTAAAATACTGCAAGTGCAAGAAAAATCATCGCTGAAAAGTAAAAAGTATTATTTAAATTATTAGTAAATTGAGTAATTAGACCTCCGACTAGTGGACCTATCATTGAACCGAAGCCTTGAACACTGTTGAACACGCCCCACGTTTCTTCCTGTTCGTTAGGATTAATATGACCAGCCATAAAGGTATTCCAAGCCGGTAAGAGGATACCATACATAAGCCCAATAAACAGCCCTATGGTCCAAACTATATATATATTTGTAATTGTAGATAGCCCGAATATAAGAATTGTATATAGTATAAAGCCACTAAAAATAACGCCATACATAAAACCTTTGCTATTATTATCGATGATTTTTGATAAAAATAACATAGAGAAAGCACACCCTATGCCACCAATAATGATTGCTATTGTATATTCAACGGTTGATACTTTCACAACTTGCGTTGCATATTTTGGGAGAATAGGTACAAGTGCTGCTATAGCTGCTCCTTGTAACAAGATACCTGGAAATAGAATAAGATGACGTTGTGTAACATCTACAATTTGTTTTAATTGTGCTTTCACAGGTTTAGTATTGTAATTTGTTAAGTTGATATTAACAAAATAGTATAGAATCCAGGCAATAAGCACAACCAAGGTCATCAAAAATGCAAAACGAGTAGGATGGAATTTAATAAGTAAGTTCATGATAACCATACCTACCAATAAACCTAGCAACCATGAAAAGTATACATAACCCATTTGTTTGCCGCGGTTTCTTTCATCTACACTAGATAGCATAATAACCCAAATCGGACTCACAGCAATTCCTAACATAATAGCACTGAAAATAATTATGAATGGTGATGCCGGGAACCATATCACTAAAAACAAGCTTATAAAAGCAAGTAAGAATCCAGATGTAAGTACTAATTTTGAACCAAACTTTTTAAGTAAAAAGCCGATGACAAAATTTGTTGCAGCATCTGCGATAAAGTGAATGGAAAAAGCGAATGATGTGATTGCTATTGCGATAGAGGTCACTGTAGGTAAAAAGTTTATATAACTTAATATGTACATACCTCTTGCAAATTCCATCAGAAACAGAATTACCAACATCATAACAAAGTTTCTGTTACTTGAGTAATTACTTGACGAAGAATCTTGCATACAAAGGAACCTTTCCATAGATTTCATCAGGTTGAGATGAGTGACCTATTAAATCTAATAAATCTTTACAAATCTTTCTAGTAGAATACCTTACCTTTGATTCTAGCATTTTAGATGACATAACCTTTAAAGTCTCTTCGTTATTTGTTAAGTCAGAAACAATATCAATTGCTTCATTTGGAGTATCTGCTATTTTTCCAAATCCTTTACTTTCAAAGTAATATGCATTTTCAAGTTCTTGACCAGGCGCAGGGTTTAAAAAAATCATAGGAATACAACGACTAAGTCCTTCGGAAATTGTGATACCACCAGGTTTGGTAATCATTAGTTGGCTTGATGCCATCCACTCATTCATGTGATTTGTATATCCTAATATTTTTACACTTGGATTATCTTTGAACTTAGCTTTTAATGAACGTTTAAGTTCTTTACTACGTCCACAAATCATGACCACTTGCGAATTTGGACTTTTTTCTAAAATATTATTAATCATATAGTCAAAGCCTTTTGAAACGCCAAATGCACCTGCTGACATTAATATAGTAGGTTTGGAAGGGTCTAAATGTTGTTGCGATAACCATTCTTCTTTATCAATAGATTCTTCAAATTTATCAGCAATAGGAATGCCTGTCACTTTAATATATGAAGCAGGAACACCAGCTTCAATGAAATCATCTTTAGTATCTTTTGTTGCTACATAATATCTTTGTGAATAGGGTGTAATCCAATTTTTATGCATGCGATAATCTGTCATAACTGTCGCAATAGGGATATTTATATTAAATTGTTCGGTCAACACTGACATCACAGGTGTTGGAAATGTTAACAATATGAGATCAGGCTTTTCTTTAATAAGTAAGTTGATGAGTTTATTTAATCCATAATATTTATAAAAACATTTATCGAGCTCATTAGGGCGACTATAATAAAATCGTTTATATGTATTTCTAAAATATTTAAAGCTATTGATATACCATTTCTTACATATAGAAGTCATAATTGGATGAGCTTCCATAAACAAATCATGTTGAATGACTGATAAATGATTGAGATTCATCTCATTCAATTGGTTGACAATACTTTGCGTGACTTGCATATGACCGTTACCAAATGATCCAGTAATAATCAATATCTTTTTATTTTGAGTAACCATTTATAGCCACCCTCCGTTAATTTTTAAAATTTATAATAATTGTAACGTATTTTCATACATTGTAAAAGGAAAAGAAGTGTACCATTTATTGTATTTAAATACTATAAATACGGCGTGCAATACAATGCTTTGTCATAAATTGCTTTATAAAGTGTTCATTATTTATTAAGTATGGTTGCAAGATAACGAAACTAAATTTGAACACATTCTGCATGATTTTAGTATTATCTTCAAAAAATCTTAGTATTTGCTATATATTATGTTAATACATGTATATCTTAGCATTATTTAAATATGGAATGAATTATTTAAAGGTGAGCGCAACAAAATTTTAAGTATATTTTAACACTACCTTAACAGTCTTTAATGAATGATTTTATCACTATCTAATAGAACGTGATTTGGATATATTACGTCAATTATGATTAAAAATAAATTAATAAGACTTATAATTATAAATTTATCAACGATAATAAAACGTGTATAATAGACTTATTGTAAAAAAAGGAGCGATACATTTTGAATGCAAGTGCGTTGTTCAAAAAAATTAGAGTAAAAAATGTAATTGGTACATTAGATATACAGGTGGACGATATTACCACTGACTCACGTACAGCTAAAGAGGGAAGTCTATTTGTAGCATCTAAAGGATATACGGTAGATAGTCATAAGTTTTGTCAAAATGTAGTAGATCAAGGTTGTAGTATTGTTGTTGTCAATAGAGAACTCAAACTTAAAGGTAATGTGACGCAAGTTGTTGTTCCAGACACTTTACGTGTTGCAAGTCTATTGGCACATGAATTATATGAGTTTCCAAGTCACCAACTGACGACATATGGTGTTACGGGGACGAACGGTAAGACATCGATTGCAACTATGATTCATTTAATTTATAGAAAATTGAATAAAAATAGTGCATATCTAGGTACGAATGGATTTCAAGTTAATGAAACAAAAACAAAAGGTGCGAATACAACACCAGAAACAGTAGCATTAACAAAAAAGATTAAAGAAGCAGTTGATGCCAATGCAGAAGCAATGACGATGGAAGTTTCTAGTCATGGATTGGCCTTAGGTCGACTTAGAGGCGTAGAATTTGACGTTGCTATCTTTTCAAATTTGACTCAAGATCATTTAGACTTTCATGGAACTATGGAAGCTTATGGACATGCTAAATCGTTATTATTTAGCCAGCTTGGTGAAGATTTGTCTAAAGAAAAATATGTTGTATTAAATAATGATGATGACTTCTCCGATTATTTAGCAAGTGTGACCCCCTATGAAGTATTTACATATGGTATTACACACAAAGCGCAATTTATGGCTAAAAACATTAAAGAATCTTTGCAAGGTGTAGAATTTGAATTTTGTACTCCTTTTGGAAGTTTTCCAGTTAGATCTCCTTATGTAGGTAGATTTAACATTTCAAATATTATGGCTGCTATGATTGCGGTTTGGAGTAAGGGAACAAATTTAAATGAAATTATTAATGCTGTTACTGAACTTGAACCTGTAGAGGGTCGCTTAGAAGTACTCGATCCATCACTTCCTATAGATTTGATTATAGATTATGCACATACTGCAGATGGTATGAATAAACTGATTGATGCTGTACAACCATTTGTTAAACAAAAGCTAATCTTTTTAGTAGGTATGGCTGGGGAAAGAGATTTAACGAAAACACCTGAGATGGGGAGAGTAGCATGTCGAGCAGATTATGTTATTTTTACTCCAGATAATCCTGCTAACGATGACCCTAAAATGTTGACAGCTGAATTAGCTAAAGGCGCAACGCATGAGAATTATATAGAGTTTGATGACCGTGCAGAAGGTATTAGACACGCGATTGATATTGCTGAACCAGGAGATACAGTTGTTTTGGCCTCAAAAGGTCGAGAGCCTTATCAAATTATGCCTGGTCATGTTAAAGTCCCACATCGCGATGACTTAATTGGTTTAAAAGCAGCATATCAAAAATTTGGTGGTGGAACTGTTGAAGATTAAATCACTTCAGTTTCATGGAATGATGATGAACGTATATCACCATCAGTCTAATGATTCAATCATGTTAGCTATTCCAGAACTTTTTTGGTCCATTGAATTATCCAAAGAGTTAGATACAGATCAACTATATGAAGAATTAGTGATGCAATTATTCAATTTGTTGACTGAAGTTGAAGCAGATACATTGGCACGTAATATAACTGATTTGATTAGAAATGAATCCAAAGGAGAATGATAAATGAATTTAAAAGAAGAAATAGAGTCAAGAAAGACATTTGCCATCATTTCACACCCTGATGCTGGTAAAACCACTTTAACTGAAAAATTGTTGTATTTCAGTGGAGCGATTCGTGAAGCTGGGACAGTTAAAGGAAAAAAAACGGGTAAATTTGCAACAAGTGATTGGATGAAGGTAGAACAAGAACGTGGTATCTCAGTTACAAGCTCTGTAATGCAATTTGATTATGATGATTATAAGATAAATATTTTAGATACGCCGGGACATGAAGATTTTTCAGAGGATACGTATCGTACATTAATGGCAGTAGATAGTGCAGTTATGGTTATTGACTGTGCTAAAGGTATAGAACCACAAACATTAAAATTATTTAAAGTTTGTAAAATGCGAGGTATCCCTATTTTTACATTCATCAATAAATTGGATAGAGTAGGGAAAGAGCCATTTGAATTACTTGATGAAATTGAAGAAACACTTAATATTGACACTTATCCAATGAATTGGCCTGTTGGTATGGGACAAAATTTCTTTGGTATTATTGATAGACACTCTAAAACGATTGAACCATTTAGAGATGAAGAAAATTTATTACATTTAAACGAAGATTACGAACTTAAAGAAGAACACGCGATAAAAAATGATAGTGCATTTGAACAAGCAATTGAAGAAATGATGCTTGTCGATGAAGCGGGTGAAGCATTCGATAATGAAGCGTTACTGAACGGTGAATTAACACCTGTTTTCTTTGGATCGGCATTAGCAAACTTCGGCGTACAAAATTTCTTAAATGCATACGTTGATCATGCACCAATGCCTAATGCGAGACAAACTAAAGAAGAGGTTGATGTTAGTCCATTCGACACAGATTTTTCTGGGTTTATCTTTAAAATCCAAGCCAATATGGATCCGAAGCATCGTGACAGAATTGCATTTATGCGCGTAGTAAGTGGTGCGTTTGAAAGAGGAATGGATGTAACCTTACAAAGAACAAATAAAAAACAAAAAATAACTCGTTCCACATCATTTATGGCTGATGATAAAGAAACTGTTAATCATGCTGTAGCAGGCGATATTATTGGTTTGTATGATACAGGTAACTATCAAATAGGTGATACCTTAGTTGGCGGTAAGCAGAAATATAGCTTCCAAGAGTTACCACAATTTACTCCAGAAATATTTATGAAGGTTTCTGCCAAAAATGTAATGAAACAAAAGCATTTTCATAAAGGAATTGAACAGCTTGTTCAAGAAGGTGCAATTCAATATTATAAAACGTTGCACACTAATCAAATTATCTTAGGTGCTGTGGGTCAATTACAATTTGAGGTTTTTGAACACCGTATGAATAATGAATATAATGTAGATGTGGTTATGGAACCAGTCGGACGTAAAATTGCGCGTTGGATTGAAAATGAAGAAGATATTAAAGATAATATGAATACCTCTAGATCTATTTTAGTAAAAGATAGATACGACAATTATGTGTTCCTATTTGAAAATGAATTTGCAACGCGTTGGTTTGAAGAAAAATTCTCTGATATTAAGCTGTATAGCTTATTATAATTGAATGTTTAAACTTACCACTATTCGGGCACACCATAGTATATGAAAAATGTTTATATTGCTATGCAGTGTCATAGTATGTATACTGAAAATAACAAATAAATACCTATGACAAAACTGTCAGAGGGGAGTAACTTGAGAATAGTTATTCAATGCATTTAAACTGCTAATAACTATTCAACACTTTATCGTCATTACGAAGATAAGTCTTCCGGTAAAGTGGGCAAAACTATTGCTAAGTGAGACCTTTGCTATTTAATTAGCATAGGTCTCTTTATTTGTATTTAAACTAAAAGGAGTTGTCCACAATGGATCCGAGTTTGATTTTACCTTATTTATGGGTACTTTTAGTACTTGTATTTTTAGAAGGATTATTAGCAGCTGATAATGCAATTGTAATGGCGGTAATGGTTAAACACCTACCACCTAAACAACGAAAAAAAGCACTTTTTTATGGCCTATTAGGTGCATTTATTTTTAGATTTATTGCTTTATTCTTAATAAGTATTATTGCAAACTTCTGGTGGATTCAAGCAGCTGGTGCTGTTTACTTAATCTATATGTCTATTAAAAATTTATGGCAATTTTTCCATCAGTCAAATGAAAAACATCATAAAGAAACAGGAGACGAACATCACTTCGATGAAACAGGTAACGAAAAAGAAGTGGGCCCTAAATCTTTTTGGGGAACAGTATTTAAAGTTGAATTCGCCGATATCGCGTTTGCAATTGATTCGATGCTTGCCGCATTAGCTATAGCCGTTACATTACCAAAAGTTGGCATACATTTTGGTGGTATGGACTTAGGTCAATTTATTGTTATGTTCCTCGGTGGAATGATAGGTGTCATCCTGATGAGATTTGCAGCAACTTGGTTTGTAGAATTGTTGAATAAATATCCAGGACTAGAAGGTGCTGCGTTTGCAATTGTAGGTTGGGTAGGTATTAAACTTGTTGTAATGGTACTTGCACATCCTGATATTGGCGTTTTACCAGAAGCATTTCCACATAGTGCTTTATGGCAAACAATCTTCTGGGTAGTATTAGTTGGCTTAGTATTAATAGGATGGTTAACTTCAGCAATTGGCAACAAGAAAAAAGGTAACCAAAAATAATTTGATTGATACGCTAGAACCTTTACTTAATAATAAATTAAGTGGAGGTTCTTTTTATTTTAATTTTTATTAGAACATTGCAGTTTTATAGTTAAAATATTAAACTTTAGTTTATAAACGAATTTAAAATGATGATATATAGTATTAAAATAACTTAAATTTAACAGATAAAGAATGAGTTAAAGAAACTATAGGAGTGGTCTTCTAGTGGATAACGATAAAAAACAAGTCATACCACGCAGTCAATATCGCCGTAAAAGACGTGAGTACTTTCATAACGAAGAGCGAGAAGAGCGCATTAGACGCGAGAAAATAGAGAAGGAGAATCAAGCTAAAAGAGAACAGCATCAAACTAAAGTTAATGAGGAACGTGTTAAAGATAATTTGAGAAAAGCAAGAATAGAAAAACTGACTCAAGAGGAAATACATCAACAACGTGATGATAAAAGTTATAAACAAAATAATCAAATGAGTAAATCAAAAGACGACGATAATAAAATTGGAGAAGAAAGTTTACATGATGTTCGAGTTTTAAGTGACACCTCCACGTTACCGAATCAAAGTAAGCCAAAACAGTTGAATGATAATCAATCAAAGGAAAATCAATATCATAATAAAGTAATTGAATCCTCAGAAAATAAGTCAATAAAAGAGCATGATAATACTTCTGGAAACGAAAGTAAACAACATACTAAATTGACTTCAAAGGACTCCATGTTAGGTGTAAATTCTAATCATACAGAGCAAGATTCAAGAGGTACACAACCATATTCTTCAAAACATAGCTATTCACAACCAGAAGATAAAGACAACGATAATACTCACCAAGCGCAATTTCTTAAAAAAGAAGGCGAACAAGGTAGCAGAGCCGAAAATATTAAAAAAATTAATGAATTTAAACAATTGGTAATAGCTTTCTTTAAAGAACACTGGCCTAAAATGTTAATTATTATAGGTATTATAGTATTACTTTTAATATTAAATGCCATATTCACTACAGTTAATAAAAATGATCATACAAATGATAGTGCATTTAACGGTACAACTAAAGATGAAACAACAGCTATGAAAATTGCTAAAAACTCTGTTAAGTCAGTTGTAACAGTAGAGAATGATTTGTCTAATGACACGACTGTGTCTGATAACAAAAATGAATCTGATAATGAGATAGGTTCAGGTGTCGTCTACAAAAAAGTGGGCGACTCTATTTATATTTTTACTAATGCACACGTCGTTGGTGATCAAGAAAAACAAAAAGTAACATATGGTAATGATAAATCTGTGACAGGTAAGGTGATTGGTAAAGATAAATGGTCTGATTTAGCAGTTGTAAAAGCTAAAGTTGCTGACGAAAATATTAAACCAATGACTATGGGGGATTCTAATAATATTAAATTGGCTGAACCTATTTTAGTTATAGGAAATCCTCTAGGCACAGACTTTAAAGGAAGTGTTTCTCAAGGTATTGTGTCTGGACTCAATCGTCATGTACCTGTCGACATTGATAAAAATGATAACTATGATGCTTTGATGAAAGCTTTTCAAATTGATGCGCCTGTGAACCCGGGAAATTCAGGTGGTGCTGTGGTCGATAGAGATGGTAGACTCATAGGTATAGTTTCTTTAAAAATTGATATGCATAATGTAGAAGGGATGGCTTTTGCGATACCTATTAATGATGTACGTAAGATTGCGAAAGAATTAGAGCATAAAGGTAAAGTGAACTATCCAAATACTGAAATCAAAATCAAAAATATTGGTGATCTTGACGATTCTGAACGTAATGCAATCAACTTACCAACTAAAGTGAATCATGGTGTATTAATCGGTGAAGTGAAAGAAAATGGTTTAGGAGACAAGTCAGGTTTAAAAAAAGGTGATGTAATAGTAGAATTAGATGGTAAGAAGATTGAAGATAACTTACGATATAGACAAGTCATATATAGTCATTATGATGATCAGAAAACAATCACTGCTAAAATTTATCGAAATGGTGCGGAGAAAAATATTAAAATCAAATTGAAATAAATGTTGAGGTGAAAATCATGTCAGTTTTAAGTCAGCTGCTTAAAAAATCTAGCCCTCAACAAGGGATTATACTCTATTATCTATTTGCCATAGTCGTTGCATTTTTATTATTAAATTTGCCATATGTCCATAAGCAAGGGGTTGAGGTTAATCCAATTGATACACTTTTTGTAGCTGTATCAGGTATTAGTGTTACGGGATTATCACCAATTACTATAGTCGACACATATTCAACCTTTGGTCAAATTATCATACTTATTATTTTGAACATCGGTGGTATAGGTGTTATGGCTATTGGAACCATGCTTTGGGTTGTTTTAGGCAAACATATTGGAATTAGAGAGCGACAACTCATTATGTTAGATAATAATAGAGATACTATGAGTGGAACGGTTAAACTGATTTTAGAAATTGTAAGAACAATTTTTATTATTGAGTTTATAGGTGCACTCTTACTCGCGTTCTATTTTTATCGGGATAATCCTGATTTAAAAAACGCATTAATGCAAGGCGTCTTTGTCTCAGTATCTGCTACGACTAACGGTGGCCTTGATATTACTGGTGAATCTTTAGTTCCCTATGCAAAAGACTATTTTGTACAAACAATAGTAATGTTCTTAATTGTGTTAGGATCTATAGGCTTTCCAGTTTTGTTGGAGTTAAAAGCATATATTAAGAATCGAGTAACTAATTTTAGATTCTCATTATTCACAAAAATAACGACAACAACGTACTTATTCTTATTTTTATTCGGCGTTATTGTTGTATTAATATTAGAACATAGCAATGCATTTAAAGGATTGAGTTGGCATCAATCACTATTTTATGCATTGTTCCAATCATCAACGACCAGAAGTGCAGGTTTGCAAACGATAGATGTGTCACATTTCAGCGACGCAACAAATATTGTAATGGGATTATTGATGTTTATAGGATCATCTCCTAGTTCTGTAGGAGGCGGAATTAGAACAACAACATTTGCTATTTTAATTTTGTTTGTTATTAACTTTAATAATACTGGTGACAAAACAGGTATTAAAATTTTCAACAGAGAAGTACATATTATGGATGTACAAAGATCATTTGCCGTATTTACTATGGCGTCATTAATTACATTTATTAGCATGATTATTATATCTGCCACTGAACAAGGCAAGTTGTCCTTTCTACAAATTTTCTTTGAAGTAATGTCTGCGTTTGGTACATGTGGTTTAAGCTTAGGTGTGACAAGCGATATCAACGATATTACCAAGGTTGTATTAATGATATTAATGTTTATAGGTCGTGTAGGCCTCATTTCATTCATCATTATGTTAGCTGGACGTAAAGAACCCGAAAAATATAGCTATCCTAAAGAACGTATACAAATTGGATAATCATTACACTATTAGCAAAGGCATACATACACCTTTGCTAATAGTTTTTTTATTTGGAATGATATCAATGCGATAATAGTTTTATAACATTTAATGAATGGTACATGTTACACTAAATTTAAGGAGAGGAGTGGCTCTATGGAAAAAAATGAAAATAAAATAGTTGATGTGATTGCAACTTCTGATATGCATAGTCACTTCTTAAATGGTGATTATGGCTCAAATATTTATCGAGCTGGTACTTATGTTAATGAAGCTCGAAAAAATAATGAAAATGTCATATTACTAGATAGTGGGGGAAGTTTGGCTGGATCACTTGCAGCATTCTATTACGCCGTTGTAGCACCATATAAACGTCATCCTATGATTAAGTTGATGAATGCAATGCAGTATGATGCTAGTGGAATTAGCCCTAATGAATTTAAATTTGGATTATCTTTTTTGACACGTTCAGTTGCACTCTCAAGGTTTCCCTGGCTATCAGCAAATATAGAGTATACTGTTACTAGAGAGCCATATTTTTCTACGCCTTATACAATCAAAATGTATTCAGATTTGAAAATTGCTATCGTAGGTTTAACCTCAGATGGATTAATGAAGAACGAGTACGCAGAAATGGAAGAAGATGTCTGTATTGAGAAGACTTTGGTTTCAGCTAAACGTTGGATTAGATACATACATGAAGTTGAAGAGCCAGACTTCCTTATTGTTATTTATCATGGTGGGTTAAATAAAATAAGTAGTACTAATAAAAGAAATGAAAAAAATGCAAATGAAGCTGAAAAAATTATGGAAGAACTTGGTGTTATTGATGTAATTATTACCGCTCATCAACATCAAACAGTTGTTGGAAAAGATCATGAAACTATATATGTTCAAGCAGGTCAAAATGCTGAGGAATTAGTACATCTTTCAATTAAATTTAAGAAACGGACAACTTCTTATGAAATTGAGCACATCGATTCAAAAGTTATAGACTTAAATGATTACCATGAAGATGAACAATTATTGAAAGAAACATATTATGACCGTAAGGCAGTTAAACACTGGGCAAATTCAGTTGTTTCAAACAAAAACAATGGCTTAACAGTTCAATGTATTGAAGATATTATTTGTAAGCCGCATCCTTTTACTCAGTTATTACATGATGCAATTCGATTAGCCTATAATTACGATATTTCTTGTGTGCATATACCTAAGAATGGTGAAGAAGGGTTAAAAGGAACTATAAGAAATAGAGATATATACGATGCATATCCTCATCCAGATAAACCTATAGATATCACTGTCAAAGGTAAAAATATCAAAGATATACTTGAATACAGTTATGCGCATATTGATTTTAATAAGCGACAATTAAGTATGACAATGATAGATGAAACGTTATTTACAGTTTGGCAAGGGTTTGATTATTGTATAGACATGTCACAATCACCGTTTAATAGAGTGAAATTAAATGGTCTAAATGAAGAAGATTCGTATAGAATAACAATGACTGATTATTGTTATAGAAACTACAAAATGTATTTACAAGAAGCTATCGTTCACGACACATATTCGGAAACGATGGGTGGATTGATTAGAAAAAATTTAAAATGTGACACGTATTCTGTGAAATTAAATCATAATTTTAAAGTTTATTAATCTTCCTCGTACTATTTATAACGGTGTATGTGTCACTTTTTCTTTAATTAATTTAAAAAAGCATTTCTTAGCTCAAATTCATGAGTCTAAGAAATGCTTTTTTTATCCGTGGAATATCAATAATAAAATGATAGCCACAATTTGACCAATTGTAGTCGTAGCAATACGTCTCGTATATTCATAGCTAAGAGATAAAATGAATTGAGCTACAAAAATAAAGAATACAATCCACCAATTATCTAAGTATATAAATAATGAACTTGAACATATTGCAACAATTAAAATGCTAGCCCATTTCGGTAAGTTATATTTTATTAATTCCTTTTGTAAAACAGTTCTCATATATAGTTCATGACAAGGTATCACAAATAATAAAGTAACGAGCATTTGCCATTTAAAGTAGACACCCGTTCGTGATAATTCTTTGATTAAAGATGCGTATGATAATTCTGATGAAATAAGTGAAAAAATCAATTGTATAATAATGAGTGCGACACTCGTTATTATACCCATGCCTATGGAAGTTAATAATCGTTTGGATGCAATGTCTCTTTGGTAAAAAACATAACTTATTCCAGCTATTAACATAATGCCAGTATATAAATACCAGTATTCCTGATGTTCTCCCCACATCACAAATAATATGGCGTGAAAGATGATGAAGCTTATAACAAACCAAATCAAAGCTTTAGAAACATTTTTCATTTTAATTAACCTTCTTGATCAACGATTTTGTATCGCTTATGATTGATAACTGTCTTTTCCGGTAAATCTAATTCATTAAAATTATCCATAATAGTTAAATCTACAATAACAGAGTTATCATTAATCTTCTCGACACGGCCTCTTAAACCGTCATAAAATTCTACTATATTACCTACTTCTGCAACAGTCATTACGAGTCCTCCCTTAAATCATAGCTAGATTATATTGTACTAAAATTTACTTGACAAATAAACTAATTTCTATGAAAAAGAAGTGAACTAAAAGAAAATTATAAAATATCATTCATAAATGAGTAAAACAGTGGAAATTTTCTTATAAATCATTCATAACTAGGGTAAGGGCATATAGAGAGACTTATTTAAGGAGAGAATGTTATGAAATTTATTAGCAACAATAATATTAATGATCCTTCCATCAATTTAGCAATGGAAGAGTATGTTCTTAAAAATTTACCTTCTGAAGAAAGTTATTTTTTATTTTATATTAACAGACCTTCAATTATTGTTGGAAAGAATCAGAATACAATTGAAGAAGTTAACCAAGCTTATATTGATAAACATCAAATTGATGTAGTGAGACGTATTTCTGGTGGTGGGGCTGTCTATCATGATACTGGAAACTTAAATTTTAGCTTTATCACAGATGATGATGGTCATAGCTTTCATAATTTTAAAAAGTTTACGATGCCCATTGTACAGGCCTTACAATCAATGGGAGTTAATGCTGAAATGACTGGACGGAATGATATACAAGTTGGGCAAGCTAAGATATCTGGTAATGCTATGGTTAAAGTAAAAAATAGAATGTTTAGTCACGGTACATTAATGCTAAATTGTGATTTAAATGAAGTTCAAAATGCATTAAAAGTGAATCCAGCTAAAATTAAATCTAAAGGCGTTAAATCTGTTAGAAAAAGAGTTGCCAATATTGAAGAATTTCTAGAACAGCCAATAGATATAGAAGAATTCAAACAAATTATTCTTAAAACTATTTTTGGTGAAAATGAAGTTGAAGAATATGTACTTACAGAAGAAGATTGGAAGAATATTAAGCAATTAAGTAATGAGAAGTATCGTACGTGGGAATGGAATTATGGCAGCAACCCAAAATATAATATTGAGCGTGAAGAGAAATTTGAGAAAGGTTTTATTCAAATAAAATTAGATGTAAAAAAAGGAAGAATTGAACGGGCAAAACTATTTGGAGATTTCTTCGGCGAAGGTGATGTAACCGAACTTGAACATGCGTTAGTAGGTTGTTTACATGATTTTGAACATATAGAAGAGGCACTTCAAAATTATGATTTCTATCACTACTTTGGGGATATAGATAAGTATGAAATTATAAGATTGATGTCCTAAGTATGATAAAAAGGTCTATTCTCAACTTGTTTTAAAGTAGGGAATAGACCTTTTATGATGAGTGACTCGAGTCTAATTTATTCACTTAAAAATGCCTCCAATTGTTTAAATTCGTTAGTATATTGAATAAAATCGTTCTCGTTTTTATTGATGAGCGCTTCATCAATTAACAGTTTAAGTTTAGCTTTTCTTGCATTTCTGAGTGCTTCTTCAATGACGAGTTCAACGCCTAAATCGTTCACTGTCATTACAAAATCTTCTAATGTAGTGTACTTGACCTCAGTATTGTGATTCATAAAGACCACGACCTTTCAATTATTTAATATATAAGTATTATACTGATTTTAAATTTTGAAATCAATGAATATTCTGACATTTTAAAAGAAATATGTGTAAAAAGAAAATAAAAGTAGAACTTGACTTTATTTTGAGCTCGGATAAAATATTATTAGGTTATTATTTTTTAGTTTTAATAACCATCTAAGTAATTGAATAAAGTGAGGTTTTTTAATGACACATTTACCCGAAACGATTTATGTTATACGAAAAGGTGATATGGTAATACGACCTAAATATGATGAATATCAGCAGACAAATGGTACTGAGATTATCAGATTTGATCAAACCCGCAAAGAAAGTCCATTTAAAGTACAGAGAATTATCGAAAGATCATGTAAGTTTTATGGCAATAATTATATTAGTAAAAAAGCAGAAACGAATCGTATTACTGGAATTTCTAGTAAACCACCTATTTTACTTACACCTCTTTTTCCTACTTACTTTTTTCCAACTCACTCGGACCGTCAAGAAGAAAATATATGGATTAATATGCATTATATTGAAAATGTTAAAGAACTTAAAAATCGTAAGAGTAAAATAATTTTTGCGAATGGTGATTCTTTAACACTCAATGTATCATTTCATAGTTTGTGGCATCAATATACGAATGCAATCATCTATTATTACATGGTAGATAAGCAATCACGAATGAAATCTAACAATCCTGAACAACCTATTGACTATAATCAGTCCTCCTTAAATATTTTCGAGGCGCTTTCACGCTACTCTCTTTTTGAAGAAAATTAGCTTTTTTCCCAAACTATTGATTTTAAAAATTGATGACAGTGTTTCAATTTAAAATATGCGGGACGTTAATATTAAATAAGTGTAAATGTTCCGTATATTTTTTTAATATAACTCTTGAAAAATTCAACAAGATTGATATAATAATACTTGTGCTTGATAGAGATAGATTACTTATTATTTATCCGCAGTAGCTCAGTGGTAGAGCTATCGGCTGTTAACCGATCGGTCGTAGGTTCGAATCCTACCTGCGGAGCCATATGGAAACGTACTCAAGTTGGCTGAAGAGGCGCCCCTGCTAAGGGTGTAGGTCGCGAGAGCGGCGCGAGGGTTCGAATCCCTCCGTTTCCGTAAAATAGTAAAATTTAGTAAACTTTTGTTTTACTGAATTACGTTAGAACGTTGTTAAATCAACGTTCTTTTTTATTTTGGTAGAAATCTGTAAAAGTCTGTTTTAAATATTTTGGTCAATTCGTGGTCAATTTTAATTGAGTTATTGTCAAGTTGTCCATTTCGTTGACCACTTAAAAATTTATTATATTATCGAGCTTTGCATCTTCTTTACTTTTTAATTCCTCTAATAAATGACTATATACACGCCATGTGATTTCAATATTTGCATGGCCTAATCTTTTACTTACATACTGAATACTAAAACCTTTAGCAAGTAACATGGACGCATGTGTGTGTCTTAACGAATGTAGGGTACAGTTATTAATTTTGTTATTTAACATGAATTTATTAAATAAGGTAGTCACAGCTTTATTACTTATTAAATTCACACCAGTATTAAATATGTAACCGTTTATCGATGTTGGTCTTTGGTTTAAAACATTTTGAATGTGCTTCATATCTTTTCTAGCAATTGAAATAATTCTATTTGAAGATTTAGTTTTAGTACCTCTCAAATGAATAGTACTGTTTATGTAGTCTAAATCACTATATTGTAATTTTTGAATCTCTCCAAATCGTGCACCTGTAGCTATAAGTATAAAAATAGCTAAATATGACAATTCATTTTTGTTGGTTGAGAATGATTTTAATTTCTTGTATTCCGTTAAGCTCATAAACTTATCTTCTTCTTTTTTTGTAGGTTTCTTTTCGTAAATAGGGGCGTTCCATGTTGGATCACGTTCAATAATTCCCTCATTAAGTGCATCTTTAAACACTTGTGAAAAACAATTATTTAGTTTTTGAACACTTGCTTTAGTACGTCCTTCTTTTCTACCACCAATAAAATGACCTTCTGCATACTCTTTTAACATTTCTCTGTACTTTAATTGAGATACATCCTTTATAGATATATTGCCAAACTTCTCTTCAAAGATATTTAAAGCATTGTAATAGCGGTTTAAAGTTGATTGTGATATTTTGTTTTCTTTATTTATTTTTATCCAATCTTCAAAATATTTTATAAACGTAGTTTCAGAGGATATAAGTTGATTCTTATTTATTTCATTATATTTTTGTTGCATTGCTTCATTTGCTGCTTTTTTAGTTTTAAAACCTCTTTTACGATATCTTTTATTTTGACATCTAAAATCATAAGACCATAATCCGTTAACTTTTTTGATAATCATTTTAGTTGTTCCTCTCTAGTTGTTTATTCTTCATGATGTTAAAATAGGGCGGAAATTTAACCGCCCTCAATACTTAATTATCTAAATGATCAATAGCATATTTCGCTTCAAATTCAGTAAATTTTTCACCGTCTGGCGATTTTAATATATCGTATATTGCATCGTTAGACATATGCATATCTTTAGCATAAGATTTAGCCGTTTCTAGTGCATTCTTGTTATAATCAGCGTTCAGATGATCTATAGCAAATTTTGCATCTTCTTTACTAAACTTCTCACCGACTTCTGATGTTAATATGTCATATATTTTTTCTTTAGACATATTTAAATCATCAGAGTAAGATTTGGCAGTTTCTAAAGCAGCTTTCTGTAATCGTGTAGCAGATTTTTCTTCTTTTGCACCTTTAGTTACTTCATCATACCATTCTTGATATTTTCCATTTGTTTCTTTAACAGAGGCTTTATGATTCTCTTCGTCTTTATCATTTACAGAAGTATCTGTAGTTTCTTTAGTTTCGTTATTTGAATTTGATGTTATTGGTACAGCCATTTTTAAATTACCATAATAGGTTACGCTTGCTAATACGATAACTGATATGACAACAGTAATGATTGTCTTTGCAATGGATGGCCATTTACTAAATCGCCACATTACAAATAAACCTAGTGGGAAAATAAATATTAAAGTTAAAACAATAAACCATTCTTGTTTGTACCATGATGTTGATTCTTGTTGCATAAAAATATCCTCCTAAGTATCTATTTGATTCAAATTAAATTTTTTGATTTGAAATATATTGAGAAAAGATAAATTAGAATATTTAATGGAGTAGAAATAAAGGTTTAGAAAAATAAAAGTAGTTGGAAGTTTGAAAAACTCACTTAATTTAAGAAGGGTAGTGCAGTTGTGTGTAATAACTGCATTTTCAATTTGATTTAAAGGGATTAATGAAGTTACTTTATTGCTTTGTGAATAATAAGATTCAGATGTTTCTCTAATATAAGCTGAAGATGATAAGCGTTCATTAATATATAAATCATTACCCGAGATTAAACATTCTAATTTATTAGGCATCTCTATATATTTAATATTAATATCATCAATCAGCTCCTTATATTGATGCATAATTCTCACTCCTTATTTAGTTTTAGAAATTGTATATTGATTTTTTATATATAACATCAACTCCTATATAAAAGTTTAAATTATGCATAATTTTTATATAAAAAAGAGAACGCACTTATACTAATGGTTAATTTATTAGTAAGTTAGCGTTCTCTTTATTTATCGCTATTTCTTTTGCTTTTTATGTATTCAATGAAATTTATGATTTCTCTCATTTCATCTTCAGTAACATCAGGTGTAATATGTGCAGCAATTTGATTTTTGGATACTACAAAATTTTCTTCTGTTAATTCTGATTTTGGAACGTTAAAATAATCTGCTAATGTTTGTATTCTTTTAATTCTAGGATACTTTACTTCTTTAATCCAATTGGAAATTGTTGGTTGAGTAACTCCAATAGCTTCTGCTAACTCTTTTTGGTCCACATTTTTATTTCTCATTAATCGTTGAAGATTTTCAGAAAAAATTTTTCTAGCACTTTTAGTACCCATAGTAAAACTCCTTAATATTACTTAATGTAATATTAAGTTATCATATGTTATTAATTGTGACAACACTTTTGTTAACATTTTGATAAAATAAATTACATTTTGAGTTGACAACCACATAAAAGTAATATAAAGTTATGTACATCAAAAGGAGGTGGTTAAAATGCCAGAGCAACTATCAATTAAAAAATGGAGAGTTATGAATGATATGCTTCAACAAGATGTTGCTGATAAATTAGGCGTATCAAGAAAAACTGTTGGGGAGTGGGAGAAAGAAGGTGCTAATATAAGTAATGTTACTATATACGCTTTAGCTAAATTATTTAACGTAGAGATAGACCAGATCAAAATATAGATATTTTTTTAATATCTATATAACTTTATATTACTTTAAAGGTGGTGTTAAAATGCTGCAAACTTTAAATATTACTGTTCCAGTACCAGACACACATGTGATTATTACTAAGCTTGAATATGAAAAGTTAAAAGATAATCAACCAATGAACATGACATTAAAAGAAGTAGCAGAATATTGTCAACAAACAAAAGGTTGGATAGTCAAAAATATCATTCAAGATAATTATTTCAGAAGAAAAATAGAGCCGTTTTCACAGTTTGTTAATGAAGATGGCAAAGGTAAATATCTATTTCACAGAGAGAAAATGAAGAAGTTTTTAAATGATTATGATGAAGAAATAAAAGCTAGAACTCGTTAAATAGTTTAAAAAATTAGCACTCCTAATCATCGTTAATACAGAATAGATTAAGAATGCCAATTAAAATTAATTATGAGTTTGGATATAAATGATCTAACTTGTTTTTTTGAAATTTCTCAAATGATGGTAGTTTTTCTTTATAAAAAGATAAAGGTGAAGTCTTTATTAATAGTTCTTTTGAAATTTCTGACAGCCCAAGTTCATCTTCTAATGATTTTGATTCTTTTAAAGTTTCAAGAATAATCTTAGCAGAATAATAGTTCAGAAGAGGCTTAAAAAAATCATCTTTTAAAACTATAGAAATAGTAGGATCTTTACGTAATTGTAATGTGTAATTAAACTTTGACCAAGTTTCAATTCTAGATTTATCCATATAAATTAAATTTCGAGAAATAACTTTAGTAAACATGTCTTCACCATAAAAAGTATTTATTTCGTGATAATCAATTTTTTGTTGGTTAGGCAAACTATAACACAAATGAATTACGTCATTATGAAATTTTAATAATTTATCTTTCTTAAAGCTATCTTTTAAATTATTTTTCGCAGTATATGAACCCAAAATAAATGAAATTAAAACAGTTAAAAAAGGGACGATTAAGCCTCCAATATCCATAATTTTATCCCAGTTTATTAATTCCACCCCCTTTTGTCGCAATGGCGATAAATTAATTATACATGAACTACAAATTCTTTAAAGGAGGTGAGGGCATCATGAGCAAATCATTTATTTCATTCGTCATTGCTAATTTGGTTTTTGTAACTATGTCAAATTTATTGGCAATGATTGGATTATATTTCACAACTGCTATTGGTACTGCTGCACTATTAGCTATCATGACTTTTCTTTTATATGATAATTATTTCTTTCAAGAAATAAAAAAGACCATTAAGCACGGCAATGCTTAACAGTCTATAAAAGCTAAAAACCAACTAAATTATAACAACAATGGAGGAACACAACAATGAATATTGAAGAATTTATAAACAGTATTAATAAAATCAAAGAAATGTTATTTGAAAAAAATACAGAACATAGAAACGAAAATAAATAGTATGGATTTTCAATTATTTCCACACCAAGAAAGAGCATTAGAACAAACTGAACAATTTAACAATGTTGCATACTATCTTGATATGGGTTTAGGTAAAACATTTGTTGGATCTGAAAAGCTATGGGAATTAAATTCGCCATATAATTTAGTGATTTGCCAAAAATCTAAACTAGAGGATTGGTATCAACATTTTAAAGAATATTATTCAGATGATTATAAAGTGATTTTATTTGATAGAGAAAAGCTCGAGTATATAGAAGAAAATTCAATTTTAATTATTAACTATGAAAAAGCAATCGTGAGACCTGAACTCAAAAAGATACGTAATTTCACATTACTTTTAGATGAGTCTCAATATATTAAAAATCCTAAATCACAACGCACTAAATTAATTATGAATGAACTAAAACCAAGTAACGTTATTCTTTTAAGTGGTACTCCGATTGATGGTAAATATGAAGAATTACTTACTCAAATTAATTTATTAGGTTGGAAGATAAAAGAGAAGATGTTTCTATCTCACTATACATATAGAGAGTGGGACGAAAAAGAACTGAAGTATAAAATTATTGGCTACAAAAATATAGATAGATTAAAACGAAAATTAAGAAATTACGGTTGTGTTTTTATGAAAACAGAAGAGGTTTTTGATTTACCAAAACAAACTAATATTTTCTTAAAACCAAAAAAGACTAAAGCATATGATGAATTTATTCGTGAAGGCATTGTTGAATTAGAAGATAGAACGCTTATCGCAGAAACAGCGTCAGTAGGAATTATGAACGCTAGATTGTTATGTACTGCATTTAACCAAAATAAGTTATCAATGTTGAAAGATTTATTAGAAAGCACTGAAGATAGGTTGATTATTTTCTATCAATATAATTTAGAAAAAGAAGCTATTGGTAACTTAGCTAAAGAGTTAAACAAACCAATATCTTATATTAATGGTGATTTAGTTGATAAAAACGCCTATGAGAATAAAAAGAACAGCATAACGTTAGTCCAATATCAAAGTGGTAGTTTTGGACATAATTTACAAAAAGCCAACAAAATAATCTTTTTCGGATTACCAAACAGAGTTTCTTTCTTTGAACAAAGTCGAAAAAGGACACATAGGATTGGACAAAAGAGACCGTGTTTTTATTATTATATGCTAACGCTAGGCACGTACGAATGGAAGAATTATCAAACTTTAGTAGACGGTAAAGATTACAACGATGAACTATTTAAGGAGGATACAAGATGTGACAAAGAAATACAAGAATGAAGCAGCATTTCAAAACGATGTAATGCAATTTTTAAAGAATAATCCTAATGCGTTTGCAGTTAAATATTGGGCAGGTAATAAATTTACTGTTAACGGTATACCTGATGTACTGGCTTGTATTAATGGTGTATTTCATGGCATAGAACTTAAAACAAATACTGGTGTTGTGAGAGGTATTCAAAAAGAGAGAATGAAACAAATCAAGTTAGCAGGTGGAGAAGCTTATGTTTTACGTCCGAAAGATTTTGAAGAATGGAAAAGGACGTGGTTTTAATGCAATTCAGTTATTCAAGAGTAGATTTGTTTAAACGTTGTCCATACCACTTCAAATTACGCTATATCGATAGGCTTACAGAATTACCAAATTATGATGCAAACAGTCCATTAATAATAGGTCATGCACTACACACTGGAATAGAAAAAGGTAAAAAAGCCATGCTGAAAGAGTTTTATAACGCTTTTCCACTAGTGACTAATGATGTGATTAATGAAGCCATTAAGTTAGAACATAATTTAGAAAAAGCTGAAGAATGGTTAAGTGATGTTAATAACAGATTTAGCTTCACTGGTGGTTATGAATTTATACATGAGTATGAAATAAATAAACCTGAATTTATTGGTTTTGTCGATTTAATCGTAAAAAGAAAAGGTAAGAATGATATTGCAATCATTGACTTTAAATATAGTAATGCGATTGAAAAATATAAAGAATCACCTCAATTACAAATATATAAGTACTATCTTGAACAAGAGGGATATAACGTTATAGCAATGGGCTATTTATTCTTACCTAAAACAAGCATTAGACAAAAGAAAGATGAAGACTTAATACAATTTAGAAAAAGATTAAATGTAACTATGAGAAAGCTTAAAACTACATGTTTAAAAATAGAGCCTCAAGAAATGGAAATTATCTATTTCTTAAATGAATGTAAAGAAATTAAAAAAGCTATTCAAGAAAAAACTTTTAACTGGATTAAAAACCCTAACGATGAATGTTTTGCATGTAATCCTAGATTTGCACCAGAGTATTTAGAACAACTAAGAGATGATAAAGGAGAATTAATAATGACATTACCTAAAAATATAAGACGAGAAAAGAAAATTGATGAACGACCTGACTTTTGGATATACGGAGATTCATATGTAGGAAAATCAACATTTGTAGATCAATTTGACGATTTGCTATTTTTAAACACTGACGGAAACACAGATAATACTACATCGCCAGTTATTAATATTAAAGATGAAGTAGTAAAAGAGGGACGCATTACTAAACGTACATTTGCATGGGAACAATTTTTAAATGTAGTAAGTGAACTAGAAACAGATAAAGATAGTGGTTTTAAAGCAATAGCTATTGATTTATTTGAAGATTTAAGAGAACACTGTCGTATTTATGTATTCGATAAGAACGGGTGGGAACACGAGTCTGACGGTGGATATGGTAAAGGTTGGGCAATGGTTAAAACAGAATTTAACAATGCTATCAAACGACTTAAAAATTTGGGTTACCAAATTATTTATATCAGTAAAGAAGTTAAATCAGAAACAACTCTAAAAGGTGGGGCAGTACGTACAAACTTTATACCTAATATTGATGATAAAACTGCCAATTTTACAACAGGCACAGTAGACTTAACAATTCGTGCATTTATGAATAGTGACGGTGTAAGACTACTTCAACTATCTAAACAACGCAATGTGTTCGGTGGTGGTCGATTTAACTTCTTAAATGATACATGTGAATTAAGTAAAGATGAATTTATTCAAGAATTAATAAATGCTCAAAAGGCATCACATGCAAAAATCACTGCTAAAACTAAACTAATAAAAGAAGAAATTAAAGAAGATAAATCAGTAAAACAAACTGTTAAAGAAGAAACTAAAGATACTGAAGAGGTACCACCAGGCGAAGCAATTACCGATAAAGAAGAAATGATTGAAGAGCCTAAAAGAAAAACGAGAAAAAGAAAATCATCAACTAAAGAAGCAGTAGAAGAAGCTAAAGCTGAAGAAAAAGAAGAAACATTAGATGAAAAACCAAAACGTACTCGTAGAAGTAGACGTAAAAAAACTGAATAATAAATTGGAGTGATTGAAATGAAAAAGGAATTAAACACAACTGAACAACATTTTGCAACAACTAGAAATGAGGCAGAACGAATTATTGAACAAGCAAGAGAAGAAGAAAAAAGCAACTTAACATCACAAAAAATTGATAGTAAAACCAACAAATACGGTGAGTATTTTGTAGTTACACTCAAATTTACTTACAACACACCTAAAGACATTATGGCTTACGAATAATATTTATACAAAATCAACAAGAATAACAACTAGTAAAGGAATGAATTAACTATGACTGAAACAATTAACTGGGATAAATTTGATAAACAAGTAGATAGTGAAGAAATTAAAAGTGCAGTGGAAGATGCTAAAAAGAATGATTTTCCTGATATTCCTGATGGCGAATATGAAGTAGCTTTAGAAGATATGGTACTTAAAACAAGTAAAAATGGCGATCCAATGTTAACAATTACATTTGTAATTTTAGAAGGGGAATTCGCAGATAATAAGATTTGGTATAACGGTGTAATGCAACCAAAGAATGAAAAGGCAATTGGTTTCCAAGTACATAAAAATAATGTGTTTTTACGTAGTTTACTCGATTTAGCTGAAGACGATGAGAGTAGAGTATTTTTTAAAGGTTTCAAACAATACAATGATTTAGTACTAGATTTAGCTGAAGAACTTGTCGAAGCAGAATTTGCACTAGAAATTACTACTGATAAAAAAGGATATCAACAATATAAAATAACTGAAGTTTTTGACGTAGAGTAATCAAAATGAAATAGCCCGATTAACGTCGGGCTATCTCTATAAAAGGAGCGTGATTACAATACTATTTTATGATTTTGAAGTATTTAAATACGATTGGTTAGTTGTGATTATTGATTCAGAAACTAAAGAAACACATGTGATTATTAATGATAAAGAAGAATTAGAACAGTTTTATAAAATTCATAAAGGCGATTTTTGGATTGGTTACAATAGCAGGGATTATGATCAATGGATATTAAAAGGTATATTATCCGGTTTTAATCCTAAAGAAATAAACGATTTTATAATTGTACAAAAGAAAAAAGGTTGGGAATTCTCACGACTGTTACACAAAATTAAATTGCTAAATTATGATGTTCAAACTAGTTTTCATTCCCTTAAACAATTAGAGGGTTTTATGGGCAATGATATTAGAGAAACTAGTGTTGACTTTAATATTAGAAAGAAACTTACGCATGAACAGTTAACTGAAGTTGTTAAATATTGTAAACACGATGTACAACAAACTATTCAAGTTTTTATGAAACGTTTTGAAGAATTCCAATCACATGTTGCTTTAATACAAACTTTTGATTTACCTATGAAAAATATTAGTAAAACAAAAGCTCAATTAAGTGCAATAATACTAGATGCTAAACAACCAAAAGTGAATCGTGATGATGAAATGGAATTCTCAATTCCTAATAACTTGAAAATAAATAAGTATAGAGAAGTCGTTACATTTTATGAAACCACAAGAGATTATGATAAATCACTAAAAACAACTATTGCTGGAGTGCCTCATGAATTTGCATGGGGAGGATTACATGGCGCAAGAAAGAATTACTTTGCAAATGGTTATTTTTTAAATGTAGATGTAGCTTCATATTATCCTGCTCTAATGATTGAATACGACTACTTGAGTAGAAATGTACCTAATAAGAAGAAGTACCGTCAAATACGAGATAAACGCCTAGAATTGAAAGCTAAAAAAGATAGAAGACAAGCACCTTTTAAAATCGTACTTAATAGTACTTATGGAGCGATGAAAGATAAATATAACGGGTTATATGATCCTAGACAAGCGAATAATGTTTGTATCGCAGGAATGCTATTTCTATTAGATTTAATAGAAAAATTAGAGGCACACTGTGAAATTATTCAAAGTAATACAGACGGTATTTTAATTAAAATGAGTAGTTTAAATGATTTTGAATTAATTGATGATATTTGTTTTGAGTGGGAAGAACGTACACACATGGAACTTGAATTCGACCATTTTACACATGTTATTCAGAAAGATGTGAATAACTATATTTTGGTTAACGATAGAAAGAATATTTATAAATCAAAAGGAACTTATGTTAAGAAACTAAATGACCTAGACAATGATTTACCAATAGTTAATAAAGCAGTTGTGAATTACTTTATTAAAAACATACCCGTTGAGAAAACTATTCGTGAATGTGATGAACTTATTCCATTTCAAAAGATAGTTAAAGTGAGTGGGAAATACAAACACGCTTTGTATGGTCATAAAGTGATGAATGAAAGAGTATTTAGAGTGTTTGCTTCTAAAGATAACAGCGATAAAGCATTGATGAAAGTTAAAAATGATAAACCTGAGAAGATTGGTTATACACCTAATAAATGTTTTATTGATAACAAAAATATTGCTCAGAAAAAAACACCCCCTCATTTAGATAAAGAATGGTATATTGCTATTGCTAAGAAGCGTATTAATGACTTCAAAGGTGAACATACAAAGCAACTTGAATTTAAGATTTAAAGAAGAGGTTTTGTGAATGAAAAAAATAAAAGTACTTATAAATCGTGAAGGTTTAGATAAATATTTATTAGCACATAATATGACACTGTTAGATTTGGCTAATGCTATTTATATTGATCGTACGTACATGTATAGATTAGCAAATGGTAAATGTTTTGTATCAGGACGGATAAGAGAATTAATTATGAGACATTTAAATGCTGAATTTAAGGATATTTTTATAACTAAAGAAATTACTTATGTAGACAGAAGATTTAAAATACCTGAATTACACATAAGTAAAAATGAAATAAATGAATTGTTGGATAGTCAAAGTAAAGAAATAACTATAGGTAATGAAAAAGTAATGTTAAAGATTATAGACTAATAAAAAATTAAAATGTAAAGGGAGTTATATATGAACGATAAAGTAAACCAACCTAAACATTATCAATTTGGAAAATTTAATACGCATACCATTATTGAAACAGTAGCCAGAACATATTCCTCAACAGCTGTTTTTTATCATGTCGGCAATGCTCTCAAATACTTATTACGTGCACCTAGAAAAAATGGTTTAGAAGACTTAAAGAAAGCGAAAAAAAGTATCGAGTTTGCAATTAATTGCTGGGAATAATTATATATGAAAGAGACAAAATTATTGTATATATGGGAGCCTATCTATAATAAAACAACAATAGTTACAAAAGATTATTTCAAAGAGTTAGTAGGCAATAAGAAAAGTATTTCATCGTATATTGCTAATGCAATTAAAAAGGAAACATACTTACCAAAATTAAATTGCTATATCTCTAAAGAACCTTTGACAGTTTCAGAAAAAAGAAAGCGAATTGCTAAATTGAAATTTAAAAATGAAATTTGGAAAGAAAGTAATTTAAGTGGTTTATTCATTAGTAATGAGGGTCGATTTAGAAGAAAAACGTTAACTGGTTATACATACACGTTCCCTTACTTACGTAAAAATCACATGACTATTAAATATCAAAGTAACGAATATGTAGTCAAACGATTAGTCTACCAAACGTTTATTGGTATTTTAGAAAATCATGAACGAATTTATTCTAAAAATGGAATTAAAGAAGATTTTAGACCTTCTAATTTAAAGAAAGTATCAATGACAGAGTTAGGTAAATTGACAGGGTATAAATCAAAAAGTAAAGGAATAGTTCATGTTTCAAAGGAAGGTAAATTAATTAGAGAATTTAAGAGTACAAGAGAAGCTGAAAGAATTACTTTATATAACAGACAAACAATTAATGAATCTTGTAATAACGCTAGAAAGAATTATCATAGCTTAGGTTATAGAGCATTTTTATGGTCAGATGAGTATTACAATAATGTCAAAGAAAATTAGCCTAAACATCTAAGAAGAATGACAACTTAGTAAATTAAGAGTGAAAATAATGGAGGATAAATAAATGACTAACACATTAGATCAATTAGTAAAAAAAGTAGAACAATGGAGTATTGATAAGAATTTACACAATGGTAATTCAGACAGACAAGCACTAAAATTTTATGAGGAAGCGGGTGAAGTTGCTGCAGCATTATCACGTAATGATAAAGAAGCCTTAAAAGACGGTATAGGCGACACTGTAGTGACATTAATTATTCTAGCCCAACAACATAATATGAGTTTAGAAGAATGTTTACAGTGCGCCTATGAAGAAATTAAAGGTCGTACTGGTAAGATGATAAACGGAACTTTTGTTAAAGATGAAGATTTATATAATTTATAAAATGTATGTGAGTTACCCTTTAATTATTTATAATAAATAAGTATAATTTTCACCTTTACATTTATTAACTAATTTACTTTTAACTTTACCTCTAGAACTATAAATTTGATATAAATCTTTAGTTATATCAGTACTTTTAACAAAATGTAGTTCTGGAAAATAAAGTAAGAGTTCTTTTGCTTCATAACTTTCTAATTTTATAGGAAATACGTCAAAATCCAGGGAATTAAGTCGTGTATCATATTTGAAAAAAATTTTTTTATTTCTTATAACTTCGTATTTATTAACACACATTTTAGTAATCGTGATATTATTAAGCGATTTATTGATAAGATTTATTCTAACGAAAGTACCGCTATAGGGTATGTTGTAGTAATTAATTAATTCAATATCTAAATTCTTCTTGTTTCTAGAATAATTATATAAAAAATTAATGGCTGAAATAAACATGGCTAGAACAGAAATAATAATTGGAGTGAGTTTCCACCAATCCATTAAACCTCCTCAATTTTGTTATTTTAAATAAGTATATCAGAAATCAAAATAATAAAGGAGTAAAAATATGACAGAATTAATATTAATTGTATCAACATTAATTTGTGTAATAAGTTTTTATCAATTTTTGAATACAATGAACAACATCATAGCATATATTTATGTAATTATTTTAACAGTTTCTTTAGCAATTACAGTTTCATTTGCAATTGGTTATAACTATTTAGAATTATTACTTACATTCCTATTTGCACTCGTTTTTATCACAATTGGAGATATTAATAAGCGAGTGAAAACCATAAATAAAAAGTGAAAAACTTAATTAATATAGATGAAATTTAAGGCTAGTGTTAAAACTAGCCTTATTTTAGAAAGAAGGTTTATTAATAAATGAGTAAAGACGAAACTTATCAAACTAATTATGACTACACAGAACAATTTAAAGAACTTCATAATACTTTAGATCATCAACTAACTATTGATGAAACTAATGAATTATTAATGTTTTATCAAAAAGTATTGGATAGAGTTGAAAAAGAGACTGACATAGTACTTGATAAGATTTTAGACCCCAAAACAACTTAGAAATGACATTCATGAAAGGAGGTTTACTCATGTATAAAGGTTATTTAAAGTCGAGTGGCAAGCGTACTATTACAACTTTTAAAGATAATAAAGATGTGTTATTAGACTATAAACAAGCTAGAGCATTAAAAAGTTTTGTTGGTTTGTTAGATGAAGATTACATTATGGTTGATGTTGATGATATGAATGAAGCACAGTTATTACTTAACATCATTGAAGATGAACAAATTAAATGTAATATTCTAGAAACTGACAATGGTATGCATTTTTATTTCAAAGGTTATAACATGACCAATAATAAAACTAAGAATTTTTCAGCTATTGGTATTATGTGCGATTATAAGTTAGGAATTAAAAACAGTTGCGACCCTTTAAAAATTAATGGAGAGTTTAGAAAATGGCTTAAACGTGTTGATGAAACTGAAATTGATGAGTTGCCAAAATGGTTAGAAGCGTCATTTAAAACAGATCCAGGTTTCACTGAACTTGCAGAGGGTGACGGACGAAACCAAACATTATTTAATTACATTCTTAAATTACAACAAATAGCGATGAGTAAAGAGGAAATACGAAATACAATAAGGTTAATTAATAAGCATGTGCTATTTGAACCTATATCTGATAAAGAATTGGATATTGTTTTACGTGATGACGCTTTTTTAAAAGAATCTTTTTTTATTAATGGTAAATTCCAACATGACTTATTCGCTAAATACCTTATTAATGAGTATCACATTATTAGAATAGCAGATATTTTGCACATTTATATTCACGGTTATTATTCTGATAAACAAGACGATATAGAAAGATTAATGATTAAACATATTCCTGGTTTAAAAAAGATACAACGACAAGAAACGCTATCTTATTTACAGCTACAGACTGAACAAAAAGAATTATCACCAGTGAATTATTTAACACTAGCAAATGGAATATATGATTTAAATACTAATTCAATGCAACCATTTACACCTGAAATAATTGTAAAAAATAAAATACCCGTTCCATATATTGAAAATAGCTATCATGAAATCACTGATAAAACATTTAATAAGTTAGCAGTAAATGACCATGAATTAAGAAATTTATTTGAAGAGATTTTAGGTTACATATTATTTAGACGTAATGAATATGGTAAGTTTTTCATCTTAACGGGTGGTGGAAGTAATGGTAAATCATCATTCTTAAAGATTTTACGTGCATTAGTCGGCGATACCAATACATCAAGCGTCGCACTTAAAGATTTAAACGGCCGTTTTAAAACAGCAGAATTATTCGGTAAGTTAGTCAATCTAGGCGATGATATTGGAAAAGGTTTTATTAAAGATAGTGCAGAACTGAAAAATCTAGCTACAGGTGAAACATTAGTCGTTGAGCGTAAGGGAAAAGACCCTTTTGATTTACGTAACTATTCAAAGCTTATTTTTAGTGCGAATGAAGTACCAAGAATTGATGATAAAACAGACGGTTTAAATCGACGTTTAATGATTGTACCTTTTAAAGCTAAATTTACGAATAAAGACGATGATTACGATCCATTCATTATTGATAAGTTACTAAGCTCTGATTCATTACAGTATTGTTTAGTCATGGCTATAAGAGGATTAAAACGTTTATTAAAAAATAATCGCTTCACCAAACCTAAATCAGTAACAGCAGAAATAGAAGCATACAAAGAAAGAAACAATCCTGTTTTAGCATTTCTTAATAATGAAGAACCTAAACTAGAGAATGAATCGACTAAAGATATCTATACACAATATAGTGAATACTGTGTTGAATATGGTTATAAGTCTGTGAGTAGAATTGTATTTGCAAGAGAAGTATGTAGCTTAAAAAAATTAACTACTAAAAGAGTAAGAATTGATAATGAGAGAGTTTACGTTTTTGTCCCATTTATCTAGGACAAATAAATAGTATCTAGGACGCTATCTAGGACAGTTGAAATACTTGTAATAATAAGGTTTAAGACACAATTTTTATCGTTTGTCCCAGATGTCCTAGATGTTTTCATTTTCTTTATAAGAAAGACTACTATATAAAATAATATATATAAAAGAAATACTATATATATCTGGGACACCTAAAATGTACTTGAACCATTGATATATAAGGGTTTTAAGGTGTCCTAGATGTATATTTTATCTAGGACAAATAATTTTAAATAGTATAATATAACTACATTAGTGTAATAAGTAATAATTAATATTATGAAGAGGTGCTTTTAATGTTAGATTTGTTAATGTCGTATCTATTAAGTAAAAATAAAGTTTTAATGAGAATAAAAAATTTAATGCAGTGTGACGTTGTAGATATTAACGAACTTGCATTAAATAGACAGATATTAAGTGATATTAATTATGTGATTGAATGGTTAAGAGAGGGACATGAGCCTAATAATTATAATGCGATAGATAAACGTCAATGTTATTTAGTTAATCCTGAAACGATTGAAAAGATGATTGATCAGTCAATGTACCAAAAACAGAGTGAAGATGAATACAGTGATTTTATTCACGATGTTAATCATCAATCTTACTACGCTTTAATGAAATTAACTAAGCAAGAGTTAGATGTTTTCTTAATGCACAAGTGTGAACAGTTAAGTTTAAATGATGTTGCAGGATTATTAAACATTAGTAAAAGTGCTGCACAAAGTTATTTAAAGAGAGCAGTTAATAAAATTAATAGTGAGATGCAGTGTAATTTGTTTTTATAAATTTTTGCTATACGAATGATACATTAGTGAGATAGTTTTAACGACGACTATCTCAAGCTGTTGTGATTCTCATGGTATGTTCCTCCTTTGAAAAATTATTTTATCTTACACGAAGAACGTCCGATAGAACAATCGGGCGTTCTAAATTTTAAATAAATAGTGTAGTATATAATATAAATATAAATAAAGAGAGGTTATATAATATGTTAACTTTAAGCAAAGTAATAGAACCAGGTGATTGGTTAAGCTTTTGGGGAACATTATTTGGTGCATTAATAGGTGCATTAATAGCTGGTGGAATTGCTATATATGTGGCACATCTTCAGAATAAAAATCAAAACGACTACATTGAAAAGCAGAATGAGTTAGATAAAAGAGTTAAAAACTATGAAATGATATCTTACTTAGTGAATAATTCTATCAAAACTTTAAATAATAGATTTGAAACTTTATCTAATTTTTATTTTGAAATAATTGATGAAAATGATAAAGCAATACAACGTAAGTTATTAAATAGCATGATTTCATATGTAGGAAGTTTTAATAATGAAATGCTAACATTCAGTGAGTCTTTAAATTACTATCTAGATATCAATGATGCAGAGCTACTAAAAAAAGCAAATGATAAACTCCTTAATGAAATAAAAAAACTGGGTAGTAGGTTATCTTATATTGCAGAATCATTGGAAGATAGGAAAGTTAAAAAGAATGATATAATAATGATTAATGAAGTAATAACCAACATATCTTTTTTTAATTATGGTGTTAATAAAGAATTGCAGAAGATTTTATTTAACCAGTTAAATAATACTTATAAATAAAAATAATATACATAGAAAAATATTACCCATCAGATTTTTTATACCGTGTATAAAATAGTCTGGTGGTTTTTATATACTCTTTAAAAAATATAGGTGGGTTATTTTGTATGGAATAAAAAAGTTGTATTAAAAATATGTTGGATAAATAAGTAAAGATAAATAACTGTTGGTATAGAAAATTGTTTAGTTAATATTTGTAATGCAAAATAATTTTAGATTAATGATTGTGAATTGATTTAGTAAATAATTATATAAACTTAAATACTTGAGGTGGTTAAGCAATGTTGGAGTTAGATACTAAGGATAAACGTAATAAGTTCTACCATAGCACTGAATGGAATCAATTAAGAATGAAAGCTTATTTACGTGACAATCGTGAATGTCAACATTGTAAAGCTGAAGGTAAAGTAGTTAAAGGGCAGAACGTACATCATATACAACCTATTGACCTTAGACCTGATTTAGCTTTGAACATTGATAACTTAATTACTTTATGTATTGATTGTCATAATAAGGTTCATGGTCGTGTGTATGGTGGAAGTCGTAAGCAATGGAATGATGAACAATGGTAAGTGATATACATAGATGTGTGTATGACGTCTTAGATATATAGATTATATAGTTAACTTGTATTATTGATTGTTGAAATGAAATTTAAAATTTAATTTTTAATTTTCATTTTTTTCGTTTTTAGTTAAGTGATAGACACATACACTTTAGTAGTTTTATTTATACATAAAATTTAAATTAATTTTATTTTTATAATTAAAATTAAGACTGTCCCAATACCCCCCGGAGTGAGTGATTTAAGATTTTATTTTTTCTCTTGAGCGGGTGCGGGGTCGTTTTTGTATAACGAAAGAGTAATTTTACAATTTTGAGGAGGTGCCAAAATGCCGGTTTCTATTAAAAAAATTCGTGAGAGTATGTTAGCTAGAGTTGATGATTCCGATTTTTTGGTGATTGAGAAGATTGAAAGGTACATTGCACTTGTTAAGAAATACAGGCAACTGATTACTGCAATCAATAAAGAAGGTTTAACAATTAATGTAAATAATTCATCGCAACATTACATAAAAACTCATCCGAGTATGTCTGATGTTATTAAGATAAATAAAGAACTGTTAATGTTGGAAGATGCAATTTTCAAACGCTCAAAAGTTAAAAAAGAATCTAGTAACCACAAACCTAAAACGTTATCTTTGAGGGATAGAGTTGCTAGTAGTAAATAAGTACGTTACTGATTATATCAATCAATACAAGCAAGGGAAGATACTTTTTAATGAGGAGCGTAAACAACTTGTAGACTATTTGGAAGACTTTATTTTTCCAAGAAATGATTTATATTTTAATGATGAACAAATTGAAAATCTTATTAATTTTGCTAAAGAATTTTACTTTGAATTAGATGATTTTCAGAAATTCTTAAGTGCTTTCTTATTTCTTTATTATAAAGAAGATAACGATATTTTTTATGACCAATTTTTTATTATGGGTGGTCGTGGGGTAGGTAAAAATGGACTTGTATCTGTTTGGTCTCATTTTTTCTTAAGTGATTATAACCCAGTTGATGAATATGATATTTCTATTGTAGCTAATACTGAAAAACAAGCTAAAACATCATTTATGGAGATATATAACTGCATAGAACGTAATAATTTAGATGACTATTTCAGAAGAAACTTAAAAGAAATTACAGGAAAAGCGACCAATAGTAAGTTGCAATATCATACTTCAGCACCTAGTAGCAAAGATGGTTTGAAAGACGGTATGGTTATTTATGATGAAATTCATAGAATGGAAAGTTATGACATTATTAATGTTTTTGGTTCAGGATTAGGTAAGAAAGACAATCCACGAGAAATTTTTATTGGTTCAAACGGACATGTTCGTGGTGGTGTGATTGATGACATGTTAGATAGAGCAAATAAGATTTTAAAAGGCGAAGTGTTAGACGATCATATGTTTTGTTTCTTATGTAAGATAGATGATGTTAAAGAAGCAAACGATCCTTATTCATGGGAAAAAGCAAACCCTCAATTTTCTAAACCGATGACACCATACGCTAAAAATTTATATAAGCGTGTAATTAAAGAACATCAAAAGCTAGACAATAATCTAAAATACCGTGCTGAATTCATGGCCAAAAGAATGAATTTACCTGAAACAGACTTAACTGAATCAGTAGCAACTGCAGATGAAGTATATAAAACAAATAAAGAAATTCCTGACCTCCTACATAAAACGTGTGTAGGAGGTTTAGATTTCGGTTCTGTTCGTGACTTTACTGCTGTTGGTTTACTTTTTCGGGAGGGCGATGATTACTATTGGAAAACACATTCATTTGCTAGAAAAGATTATTTAGAAAAAGCAAAGTTAAAACCCCCAATTCACGAGTGGGCAGATAAAGGGCTATTAACAATTGTTGATGAACCTACTATTGACCCAAGACATGTAGTGAACTGGTTTGTCGAGATGAGAGAATTATACAACATTGAAATTATAGTTGCTGATATGTACAAGTTAGACATTATTAGGCCGCTGTTAGAAGCAGAAGGTTTTAATGTACATTCAATCAGAAAACCTTCAGCAATTCATGGATTACTAGCACCACGAGTTGAATCGCTATTCGCTAATAATAATTTGTATTGGGGTAAAAATCCTTTAATGAATTGGTACACGTTTAATGTTTATAAAAATGTAACGAAAGACGGTAATGTTCAATATCTAAAAAAAGATGAACATAGACGTAAAACAGACGGTTTTCAAGCTATGATACATGCTTTGTATAAAGCTTCTGAAGTATTAACAGATGATGTTGATTTCTTTTTAGACGAACTTCATTTTTAGAAAGGAGGTAATACAATGGGATTGTTATATGACTTATTTAAATCAAATCGTAAAACTGCTGAAGAATTAGGTTTTTCAATTGCGTCTGTCAGTAATAAAGCACATATGAAAAGGTTAGCTATTAATAGTTGTATAGAGCTTATATCAAAGACAATTAGTCAAGTCGAATTCAAAGTTAAGGATAAGAATAAATACACTAAAAACTCAATGTATTACAAATTGAATGTGAAACCTAACGTGAATGAATCGGCCACTCAATTTTGGCAAAAAGCAGTCTATAAACTTATATATGATAATGAATTACTTATTATTCAAAATGACACTGAAGATTTGTTAATAGCTGATGATTTTAATATGAATGAGTATGCTCATGTTTCAAATATTTATGAGCATGTGAGAATTGGTAACTTTGTATATGCAAGAACATTTAAATCTGATGAAGTCATTTATATTAAATATAATAATGAAAATGCAGAAATGATTTTAAATGATTTATACGGTGATTATGGAGATTTGTTTGCTCGACTGATAGAGTTTCAAATGCGTAAATCTCAAGTACGTTCAATTGTAAAAATTGATAGTAAGTGGGCTAGTGATAAAAAGAAAATGGAAAAGGTAAATAAATTCATTGAAAGTATATATGACAACTTTAAAAATAAGTCTTTTGCGATTGTACCTGAACAAGAAGGGTTGCAATATAAAGAACAAACTTTATCACAAGCTGCGAATAGTGTTGATGATGTAGAAAAAGTAGGTAAACAATTCCTAAATCATTGTGCTACTAAATTTGGTATTCCTATTCAGTTACTTACGGGAGATATTGCTGAAGTAGAACAAAATACAAAGCGATTTATTAGAATGACAATTAAGCCATTATTAAATCTCATAGTAACTGAACTAAATGCAAAATTGTTTGATAAAGAAGAGTATTTAAATGATTCAAAAATTATAGCTAATACTTTACCTATTACCTTTGATAATATATTTGAAATTGCTAACCAAATAGACAAGCTTATTGCTAGTGGTGTATTTGTTGGAAATGAAATCAGAAGAGAATTAGGTTTTGAAGAAAGTAAAGATCCATTAATGAATGAACATTTAGTTACTAAAAACTATCAAACTTTAAAACAGTTGAAAGAGGGTGTTAACTAATGAAGCTGAACAAAATTGAACATACTTTCTCAAGTATGAAGTCAGAAACATCAGATGAACATGTATTGGTTATTTCTGGAGCAATTGGTGAAGGTGGCTATTTTTACGAAGGTACGAGTGCAACTGACGTGAGAAAAGCGTTAGAAAACGTTGAAGCTAAGACGATAAGAATTAAATTAAACTCACCAGGTGGAAATGCATTCGATGGTTTAGAAATTTATAACTATCTAAAAGATTTAGACGCACATGTAATTGTCGAAGTAACTGCATTAGCTGCAAGTGCAGCATCTATTATTGCAATGGGTGCAGATGAAGTTATCATGAGAACGGGCTCTACAATGATGATTCATAACGCTTCAACTATAACATATGGTAATAAAGACGAAATGTTAAAAGTGCATGAGTATTTATCTAAGATTGATACTTCTATCATTGATGTATACAAAGAAAAAACTGGTTTGAGTACTGATGAAATTAAGGAGATGTTGAACAATGAAACATGGTTTACTGCATCTGAAGCGTTTGAAAAAGGTTTTGCAGACTCTTATGAAACGCAAACCAAAGAAGAAAAAAATATTACAAGTTATTTAAATAGCAATTATTCTATTTCTCAAAAGATAGATGTTGAAAATGAGATTAAAGATATAAAAACTCAAATTTCAGAATTACAAAATCAAAGTGATAAAAATCAAGAAGTGAAAGACAAATCAGTTAATGATAATCGTCTTAAATCACTTCTTTTTTAATACTAAAATATTGGAGGTTTTAATATGACAATTAAGTTTAATAAATCGGAAAAATTTGTAAATGCAAAAAAAGCATTTGTAGCATCATTAACGAATAGTGAATTAAGTGAGGAAAAGAGAGAGGAAATTGTTTCAGACTATGTACAAGCATTATCTGATGATGTAGTAACTACAATTCAAAACGATGTTAATACTCAAATTGCAGACAATGCTGTACTCGTATCACGTGGACAGTCAACGTTAACATCTGAAGAAGTGCGTTATTTTAACCAAGTAGCACAAGACGGATTGTTTAAAGAAGAAAAAGTATTACCAGTGACGTTTATCGATAAAGTATTTGAAAACTTAGTTAAAGAACACCCGTTATTAAATGCTATTGGTGTAACAAATATGGGAGCAGTAACTGAAATTATTACTGTTGATCCAAGTGGTGCTGCAGTATGGGGGGATTTGTTTGGAGATATTAAAGGACAAGTCAATGCTGCATTTAGTAAAAAACGTTTCGACATTCTTAAATTAACTGCATTTGGTGCTATTCCAAAAGATATGCTTGATTTAGGGCCAAAGTATATTGCCGACTACATGGAAAAATTATTAGGTGAAGTTATGGCTACAGGTTTAGAAACTGGCTTCTTAAATGGTGGAGGGTCTACACAACATCAACCAATCGGATTAACAAAAGATGTAGCTGAAAATGGTGGAGTATCAGACAAAACTTCATCTGGAACATTAACTTTTGAACCTGGTGCAACAGTAGTCAATGAAATTAAAGAAGTTAAAAAAGCATTATCTAAAAATGCTAAAGGTGTATCTAGAAAAGTAGATGGAAAAGTTACGCTTGTACTTAATCCATCAGATGTAGCTTCAGTAAGTGCGACATCAACAGTATTAACTGCGAATGGAACGTATGTGACAGTAATTCCTGGAAACATTGAAATTGTTGAATCGGAAGTAATGACAGAAGGTAAGGCGTTATTCTTTGTAAAAGGTCAATATGTTGCTGGAGCAGGAGGCAAAGCAAGTTTACAAGCTTATGATGAGGCGTTAGCAATGGAAGATGCACGTTTATATATCATTAAGCAATATGCGAATGGTTTACCATTAGACAACAAAGCAGCGTTAGTTTATGACTTAAACATTGCAACTCCAAAAACAACTGGTAGAAAAAACACATCATCATAAAAAATTAAGGTAGGTGATTTCACGTAATGTATATTCCAATTGATGTTTTAGAAAAATTAAAAAGTCGTTTGCATATTGTTAATTCTGAAAGTGATAGAAATTTAGAAGAAATGATTGAATCATCTATTGTTAAATTACAAAATACATGTGGTGACTTTAATATTCAAGAAAATGCACAAGCTAGAGAATTAGTGTTTGAGCGTGTACGTTATGCATATAATGACGTATTAGAACATTTTGAAACGAATTTCTCACGTGAAATCACAGACTTGCAGATGCAATTGTTTTTTGAAAGAAGTGAACAAGATGAAAAAAATGAATCAAACGTACAATGACGGAATATTAGAGTTTAGAGAAAAAAGAGTAAAGTATGATAAATATCATACAGTCATTGGTACCTTTTCATACATGGTTTTTAAGTCATGGTATAGAAAGTTAGGTATTTCTTCTGAAGAACAATATAGATCAATGCAAGTCAATACTATGGTAGTGATGAGAGTTGCGATACCTAGAATGAAATATTTAGAGCCTAGTATGAAAGTTGAAATTGATGGTAGGGAATATGGTATTTCACGTATTTATGAAAATTACAGTAAAAATGAAATTGAATTAAGTTTATATGAGGTGCATATATAATGAGCGTTAAAAATAAAATTTTTGAAGCATTGCAACCTTTGAATATAGATATGGCGCACGGTTTTACTTATCAAATGGAATTACCAAAAATCATTACAAATGTAGTTAGTCATAGATCGAAACGTTTATCTGATAAAAAGCATCTAAAACACGTTCGGTATCAAATAAGTTATTTTGACAAGATACCTAGAGACGTTGAAGATGACTTAATACTTAATTCAATTTCAGACGCATTAGAAAAAGCCAATTTAAATACAACTGAATGGATAGAAATCATTGAAACCGACGATGAAGTAGATGATACAATTTTTCATTACATCATTGAGGTATCTATTTGATGAGTGACGTATTTGGTTTTGATGAAGCTATACAAGATTTAGAACGATATTCATCACGAGCTAATAATATAAATGAAAAGGTGTATCAAGAAGGCATCAAAATGCGTGACGATGCACGTAATATCGCACGTGGATTAGGCTTATATAAAACTGGTAAAGGTGTCAGTGGTATTGATATTGAAAGAGTTTCTAATGGTGTTGAGATTGGTTGGTCAAATCGACCTAATTTCCATTTATTTTTTCATGAGTTCGGCTTTCATGCTACCGGACGAAAAAAAGGTAAAAGACATACATCACGATCAAGTAAAGGTAAACGAAAGCGTAGATATAAGACAGGTACAGTATACGTACCACCAAAACCACATTTAAGACCTGCTTTTGATAGAGGTAAAGACAAATTTCAAAATAATATTAAAAAGTATATAGAAGGAGATTGATAATTATGGCAACAACTTTTGAAAAGAAAGCATTGTTAACAGGTATTGGTAATGGATTTTTCCAAGTAATGAAAACTGAAGAGACACCAACAACTGCACCTGTTTATGATGAGAAAGTATTTGAAGTACCGTCATTGGATAAATTAAAAACGAAACTTGAGTATAAATCAAAAGACATATACTTATCTAGTACATTACATAGTGTGTTAGGTAAGGCATCAAAAGCAACTATTACATTAGACGCTGGTTATCTTCCAGATGGTTTTGAGGAAGAAGTTTCGGGTGCTACGAAATTAGCTGATGGCGTATATGGTATGGGTGGAAAAGGAACTAAAAAATATTTTAGATTTGCATTCCCTATCATTGATGAAAATGGTGAAAAGATTATTATTAACTTCCCTAAATGTCAAATACAACCAACAGACTTAAACGTTGAATCACAGGGCGAAGATAAAAAAGAACAAATGCAACAATTCGATATTATCGCTATGCCTTTAGCAACTGGTAAAGAAGAAGAATCAAACATTTATTACAAAGCAGACTTGCGCAAAAATAAAACATTAGATGAGCGTAAACTGTTAGAAACAGGTTTCTACAATAAAACTGTTTTGACTACATTAAATAAATCAGGTCAAACAGTGGAAACTGTAACAAGTGAATCGAATTCAGAAGCATCAAGAACAACCGATAACTCTCGTTTATCTAGCTAATAAATTAAAGGAGTGAATATACTATGAGTATTTTCAAAACTAAATTAAAATCTTTCGTTTCAGACATCACGGGTGAAACTCGTACTTATAAAGTAAACACTGCGCTATGGTTACATTTAGAAGAAGATTACGGGATTAAACAGGGTAATCTAACTGATTTATATCAAAGTGAAAATGCGTTAACAAATGCAAAAATAGCTACAAGTATTTTGAAAGCAAACAGATTAGAGGTTACTTTACAAGAACTTACTGAACATGTAGATGAAGTGAGCATTGATAAATTTGTTGCTAAATTTACAGAAACACTATTAGAAGATGTAAGCGATAGTGAGAGTAATAAAAGCGAAAAGGACAAAGAGGGAAAGTAGAAATAAAGCATAATTGGGACTTTCTTTTTTATTGTGCAATAACATACTTTAATATGACTAGAGAAATGTTTTTATATGATTATGACTTATCTACAATTTATATGTTGATTGACCAATACAACGAACAATCCTTTAAAAATAAATTGTTAGGTAGAGAATTCTTATCTGATAAATCTATTGAAGAATTTGCACAAGATATTGATAAAATTAAAGACAATCGAACTGAATCAGATTATCAAGAAGTGAGGGCTGTAGAATTTTTATAGTGAAGAGCTATAGAATTTTTATAGCCCTTTTTATTTATACTTATTTCGAAAGGAGGCAATAAGTTGGCAGAATTAAAAAGAGCAGGAATTAAACTTACTGCAGAGGGTTCAGCGCAATATAAAGCCGATTTGAAAAGTGCAACTGCAGCACTTCAACAAATGGCTGCAGAATCTAAACGTAATATTGCAGCATTAGGTCAAAATGCAAGTGCTTCAAAAAGATATGGTTTAGCTATTAAAGATTTAGGTAATACTGCTAAGCTTGCACAAGCGAAGTTAGATGTTTTAAATACTAAGCAAAAACAATTGGCAAATTCATCAAGAGTTTATGCTAGTGAAATTAATAAGTTAGAAAATCAATTAAAAGGTGCGAAAGGTAATACTTCTCAATTATCAAGTGCTTTAGCAGAGTTACGTTCAAAAGAATCGCTTAATAATGCAGAATTATCACGACTTAATGCAACTATAGCGAAAACTGAAACACAGATGTTAAAAGCTAAAAGTGCAGCGAATCAGATGGCGAATGAGTATCGTAATGCAGGTGGACGTTTTGCAGATGTTTCAGAAAAGATGAAATCAATAGGTAATAACATTGATAATACTGGCACCAAAGCAGTAAATTTTGGTAGAACAATGACAACTAGAGTTACTACACCAATTGTTGCAGGTTTAGGATATGCTGCTAGAGCCTATGTAAAATTTGACGATCAGATGAATCAAATGAAAGTACAACTTGATGACGGTAGTGTATCAGCAGGAAAATTAAAAGAACAAGTGAGCGAATTAGGTAAAACGTCTCAAGATATGGCTAAACAGTATGGTGTGGCTGGCGAATCTATTAGAAATGGTATGAATGAGTTAATTAAAAAAGGTTTTACTTTTAATCAAGTTACTGGAGCAATGCCTAGCATATTAAAAGCTACTGTTGCATCAGGAGACGACTTTAATTCAGTTATGAGTGTTTCATCTAGTGTACTTGAACAGTTTGGTTTAAAAGTTGATGATACTAATCAAATGATAAAAAATACAGACCGAGTGACATCTGTATTAACTTATACTGCTAATAAAACATCGGCAGGCTTTGCAGATTTAGGAGAAGCTATGCAAAATGTTGGACCGATGGCAGCAAATAACAACCAATCATTAGAGGATATGGCTTCAACATTAGGTATCTTATCAAATAGAGGTATTGAAGGTGGAGAAGCAGGTACGTATTTAATGAACGCTTTACAGAACCTAGCTACACCAACAAAAGAACAAGCTAGAGGACTGCGAGATTTAGGTGTTGCAGCATTTGATGCAAACGGTAATATGCGTTCATTCCCAGACATTTTAGAAGATATAGAAAAAGCTACTAGTGGAATGAGTGACGAACAGAAAAACGCTGCATTAAATACGATATTTAACACTCAAGCTATGAAAGGTATTAACCCACTTATTCAAGCTGGTTCAAAGTCAATTAAAGACTTATCTAAAAGTACAAAAGACGCTTCTAAATACCAAGATGATTTATCTAAAAAAATGAGTGAATCAGCATCTAGAAATGTAGCTAAAATGAAAGAATCATTTAAAGTTTTAGCAGAAACATTAGGACAACAAGTCGTACCTGCTATTATACCTTTAATTGATAAGGCTACAGATTTAGCAAATAAGTTTGGCCAATTAGATAAAGATACACAAGGAGCTATAATAAAAATTGCAGCATTTACAGGAGCGATAGGTCCACTGTCTCTAGGATTAGGAAGTATTGTTAGAAGTATAGGTGGAACTGTTAAAGGTATAGGAACATTAGCACGGGGTTTCGGAAAAATTACAAGTGGAGCAGGTAAAGTTGTAGGTGGTGCTGAAAAAGCAGCAGGTGGAGTAAGTAAATTTGGTTCTATGGCTCAAAAAGTTGGAGGTTTCGCACCGTTATTAAGTAATCCTTATGTATTAGGGTTTGGTGCTATAGTTGCAGCTTCAGCGGGCGTGGGATATTTGGTCTACCAAAATATGCATAAAGATGACAACAATCATAAAGCTGCCGTAGACCAAACTAAAGGAAAATATCAAGAATGGTTTGACACTGTTACGAACGGAGCATCAGACGCTGCAGGTTCACAAACTAAAATTCAAGATGCTACTAAAAAAACGGGTGAAACTTATAAAAAGATGACTGAACGTCTTAAAAAGCAAAACACAGATGTCCAAGAAACGTTGAAAACTGGTTGGGAAGGTTATGAAAAAGAAGCAGCAGCTACTACCTTAGGAGTTTTTGGATTAACGAAACAAGTTAGCGCACATATTAAAGGGCTTAAGGAAAAATTACAAGATTTAGGATTGAGTAAAAAACAAATTGCTGAAGCAGAAAATAGATATAAAAATTACGGTACAATCATAGGTTCGACTTTTAAAAATATTGGCGATGTGATTGGCAAACATAAGAAAATTAATAGTGATATGGCATTAGCTACAATTAAAGCAGTACAATCAGTTACTGAACAAGTAGTTGAAAGTATCAACAAAGAAAAAGAAGCACAATTAAATGAACTTAAAGAGAAACAAGAATTAGGAGTTATTACTAAAGAACAGTACCAAAAAGAAACACAATCCATAACTGAAGAATATGATAAACGTGTGAATTCGATTAAGAGTAATCAAAATAAAATTAAAGATATTCTTTCAGCTGCTGCACGAGAAAATAGAGAATTAAATACTAAAGAAATTGCTGACATTACACAGGCATATATGGAATTATCTGAAAAAACTGGGCAATCTATAAGTAAGAATACCGAAGCACAAAAATTTTTCAGTCAAAACTTAAGAGAAATGGTGACTGAAAGTGGTTTAGCTGCTTTAAAACAATCAGGAATTATAGACGATTCTACTGCAAAAGATATTGCAAAAGCTAAGACAACTGAAGATGCTATTAAGAAATTAAAAAAAGCATTAGAAGATTATGATAATAAAAAGCTAAAAGAGAAAGAAATAAAAGCTAAAGATAAAACTTCTAAAGAAGTGAAAAAGGCTGATAAGGCAATTGATGATCATAATGCTAAAAAACCAAAAGAGAAAGAAATAAAAGCTAAAGATAAAACTACAAAGGAAGTAAAGAAAGCCGATAAATCATTAGACGATCATAATAAAAAGAAAGCTGATGAAAAAGAATTAAAAGCGAAAGATGAGATTTCTGATTTAACTAAAAAAGTAAAATCATCATTAAAGGAAATTGATGATTTAAAAGTAGAAATTAAAAAGTTAAAAGCAAAAGATGAAGTTTCTAAAGCTACTAAAAAGGCCGAAAATGCTATGAAGAAATACAAAGAAGTTAAAGCTGATATTAAAAAATTAAAAGCGAAAGATGAAGCTTCTGAAAAGGCGTTTAAGGCCAAAATTAAAGTTTTGGAATATAACAATGCTAAAGCTGAAAAGAAAATTTTAAAAGGGAAAGATGAAATTACTGCTTTAACTAAAAAAGTAAAATCAGCGCTTAATCAAATAAATGATTTGAAAATGGAAGTTAAAGAATTAAAAGCACGTGGAAATGCATCGACTAAGGCTGATGAAGCAAAAGGAAAGTTAGACAACTTTAACAATACGAAAACACCAACTAAAAACCTTTTAGCAACAGGAAATGCAAGTCCGTTCACTGATACTGCTCAGGGTAAATTAAACTTATTCAATGGTACAGGTATTCCAACTAAAAACTTATCGGCAAATGGTAATGCAAGTTCATTTACGGATAGTGCAAGAAACGCTGTTCAAAGATATAACTATACAGGTATACCAACAAAACGAATTAATGTAAGTTCAAACGCAGAAAGACAAGCCTATAGTGCAATTGACGCTTTAAATTCAATTCCTCGATTTGTACAGTCTACAATTAATGTTGTACGTAATTTCTTTAGTAATGAGCATGCTGAAGGTGGACACATTGATGCTTACGCAGAAGGTGGAAACATTCGATCTCATTCAGTGCCTGGTACTTATACTGGTATTGTAGGCGAAGCAGGACCAGAGATTTTTAGTGTAAATAGAGGTAATGTTACTATCACACCTTTAAATAGTAGAGAGAAAATGAGAGGAATAGAAGGTGTGTTACAAGATTATACAAATGGAAACAATGCAGGTAATGGTGTAGTAGTTAACATTAATCTTAATGATACTGTGATTAAGGAAGAAGCAGACGAAGATAGATTAATTAGGAAAATAGATCAACACTTAAGACGTTCGCTTTCCGAACAACAGATGATTGGAGGTGCATAATTTTGATACAATTTAATGCATTAGAATATAACGGTGTAAAAACAAGTGATTTTTCATTTAAAGTATATGTAGAAGTGAATGACGGAATTAATATCCCACAACGTAAAACTAAAATCATAACAACTGACCAAATGCACGGAGCTTTAATTAAATCTAGTGACAATTATTCAACGATTGAAAAGAAATATAAATTTTATGTACAGGGAGCTACTTTACAAGAGATGGCACCTTTATTCAAATGGTTAAATAGTAGTATTAACGATAATGGTTTCTCACTATCAAATCATCATACGAATTATTTAAAACCGTATGACAATCCAGGTCGATATTACAACGTTTTAAAAGTAATTGTTGGAAATGCATATGTTGATGAATTTGACGGTTATGAATTTGATGTTACATTTACATGCCAACCATTTAGCTATTCAGACGGAAGTATAGACGATACACAATTAACGATTGTATTTCCTGAAATGAGAACAATTACAAATACAAGTGGCATACACATGTACCCTCAATTAGAAATTGAAACACTCAATCACAATGACAGTTTAGTTACTATAGGTGAACAAACAATTCATATTGTAGCACCAGATAACTATTTAGCTATAGAATGCTTTCCAGGTCAACAAAATGTCAGTGATAAAAATGGATTAAGAAATGAGTGTATGGTTGGTGAATTTTTTAAAATTCCACCAGGTGAACACGGTATTAGTGCAACTGATAATATAAGCAAAATAACAATTAATTGTAGGTGGGGTGACTTAGCTTGATTTATTTACAAGAAACAAATTTTTACTATAATGGTTTACCTTTATCACAAGCCTATGATGATGTTATCGAACGTGATTTAAACGGTATTTATAAATTAATATTTAAATTACCAGTAAATAAAAGTGACCAACACAAGTTAGTAGAAAAAGATAGCATGTTAAAAGCGACTGAACATTTTAGAGAGATTGGTTATAACATATTTAGAGTTAGATATATAGATAAAGAAGAGGATTATGTACAATTTACGGCGTATCAAATAATTTTTGATTTAGCTAAGAAGTACGTTAATCCTTTTTTTGTTAATGATTTATTACCAGTAGACGCTTTAAAGATGTGGTCACAAAAATTCAATGAACCACCTAATTTATCTATTGAGTATTGGAGTGATACAACTGACAAACGTGTGACTTACTACTCTAACAAACAAGATGACTTAAAACCTAGATATGCATTAAATGTGTTAGTTGAAATGGCCAATCAATCTGATTTAGATTTAGACTTTTACTTGAATGGTATTTCATTAGGGCGTATAGGTAGAGATACACAGTTTCTGTATACGACTAATAAAAACATAACTTCATTTGGTCAAGAAGATAATTACGATGAAGTTATTACACGTATTATAGCAACCTCAAAATTCAAACCTGAATATGATAAAGAGAAATTAAAGAAAAAACAAAAAGAAGAAGTTGAAGCTTTAAAAACAAAACAATCTGAATTTAATAAACGATTAGCAGATGAAAAGCGTCAAAACCGAATTGAGAAAGAAATCAAAGAAGCTATAAGACGTGAAGAATTAAAAAAGATACGTTATAAAGAACAGAAAAAAAGAAGTTATAAAACAATGCAGGTTAGAGTATTTAAGTCATCTGAAGAAATAGAAAATGAAATTAGAGAAAAGTATAAAGCACAACAACAAAAAACAGATATACAAAGACAACTAGCAAAAGAACATGCTGAAAAACAAAAAGCAGAAATTGCTAAATTGAAAGAGAAACATAAAGAAGAAACAGAATTACTAAATGAAGAAATAACCTTATCTGTAACTGTAGATAGTCCATTAATTAATGAATATCCCGAAGTATATGAAATGTCTATTGAGAATAACGATATTAAGACAGTTGAAGAATTAACAACATTTGCAGAAAACTATTTTAGTGTACAAAACATAGATAAACCTAATGTGTCTATAAAGATTGGTTTAGAGGTTTTGCAGAATGAGGAAGTGCATTTAGGAGATACGGTAATCGTTAGACATATTGAACAAGATATAGACGTGCGTAATCGAGTCATAGCGACGAAGTATAGTCCAATGGATAAAAAGTATCTAGAAGTTACTTTCGGCTCTAAAACAAACAATTATGCAACGCAAAATAGTAATTTATCAAATTCTAACACCGAAATGGTTATTAGGGATTATCAAAGTCAACTAGAACAGTATCTTGATTTTAGATTAAATACTGAAAGAGAAAACTTTAACAATCATTTTGAACAAGAAACTGGATTAATTAGAGATAAGATAAATGAATCTAATCAGACATCACAAGCAAGCATTAATGTACTTGATAATAAATTCACTGAAGAATTTAATAACGTTCAAAATGAATTTAGAACATCACTTCAAAATGCCCAAAATCAAATTAATATAAATCAAGAATCATATACTAGTGATAAAGAAGTTGTTCAATCAAAGCTAACTGAATTATATAGTAAGCAAAATGAATCAAAGTTATATATAGATACAAAGGCTAATGATGTTACGAATGAATTTAATCAGAGTATAGAAAGGGCTAAAAGTGAAGTTCTACAAGCAACTAACTTTAGTAATAGTGCTACACTTGAACAAATCAATCAGATTAATAGGAAAGTAGATAATATGAAGATTGGTGCAGTAAATTTATTAAAAGGTACTTCAAACTACACTACACCATTTAATCATAATAAGATAGTGGAATTTGGAAAAGTTATTAATGATCAGTTATATGCGTTAGAACATGAAGATAGTAAAGGTTATTTCTTTTGGGAAACAAACCAATTCGTGAAATTAGAGCCTAATACCGACTATGTATTGAGTTATGACGTTATCCCTAAATTTGAAGTAGGTGGAGCATATACACCAATTGAAATCGTTAATGAAAATGGTTATTCATTAAAACCTAGACAGTTTCTTTTTAAAAATGAAACGATAAAAGAAGTTAGAGATAAGCAAAGATTAACTTTTAAATTCAATACTGGAAACCAAACTAACTTACGTATTTATTTTACATCTACGTGGCCTAATAAACTCGTTTATATTGCTAAACCACAACTAGAAAAAGGTACTGTAGCAAGTGATTGGTCACCTAATGTAGATGATTTAGAAAAACAAATTAATGTTGTCGCAGACAGTATTTCATCAAGAGCAATTGAGGCAGTTAGAGGGGATATTAACTATTTAAAAAGTAACATTTTAACTGCAGATAGTGTTAATGCAAACATGGTTAATGTTGATCGTGCATTAATCGATAAATTAATGACGAATAATTTACTGGTTAATAACTTAACATCAAACTATACATTAACTGAAAAAATGAAATCTAAAGCCTTAGAATCAGTTTATGGTAATATTTCCAATTTACGTACTAGATTAATAACTGCTAATAGTATTACTTCAAACGCTATTAATGTTGATTATGGTTTAGTGAATAAGTTAATCAGTAATGAAACTTTTGTTAATACACTCACTGCTAAAAGTGCATTCATTAATGCAATTAAAGCGATTGATATTGATGCATCAAGAATTACTAGTGGTGTATTACGTTCAACAAGTGGTAGTATGCGTTGGAATTTAAACGCTAATAGTTTAGATTATTTTGACGGTGCAGAAACAAATTATTATGGACATTCAAGAATCATTTTCCATACGACTAATAATTCTATTTATCAAAGTAATAATGGGACATGTGCTTTTCTACATTTTAGTAGGACAGAAGGTACACAATATCCTGCAATTGCAGTAGGTACGAGTGGTAACTTAGATGATGATTCCAATACAGGTAGTTTCTCAGGAATTAAGTGTCATACTGCTAAAACTAGTGATAATGGACTTTCACAAGTAGGCGTTATTTCCGATGAAGTTAGATTTAATAGTCACGGTGGAGATGTAAACACAGGTGGTTGGACATTAGAAAATTATCGTAAAGGTGGAAGTAGAGTAAGAGCATTTTATGGTAATAATACAAGAGAATACAAATATGAATTAGGTCAAGATGGTTATAGATTTAATACTGTATGGACGAGTGGATTAAACGATAGCATTAAAATCATTACTTATACTGATGGAAGTGCAGGAATATTAAGTAATAATGAGAAATATGGAATTCAATTTAGTAATTATGATGTAAGAGTAAAATACGGTAAATATTGGTACTCTTTTGGTGATATATTACGTGGTGATTCATGGAGAGTTTAAAAATAGGAGGACAATTAAATATGTTAGAAATTAAGAATTCAGACTTAGTACAAGCTAAGTCTTTTTTATATGAGTTAAAACTTAAACCAAAATTATCAAGACATCGGACTAAATTAGTTAAATTAATTGATGAAAAAATTAAAGACTTGTCTGACGCATCTAATGAAATTATTCAACAATATGCAAAAAAAGATGAAAACGGTAATCCAATCATAAATGATAATATGGTTGAATTTGATAATGTGGAAAATCGTATAGAGTTTGAAAGGGAAGATACCATTTTAATTAATGAAGTTTCAAAGATTAATTTAGATGAATATCCCAATATTTATAATTCAATTCAACTAGCGTTATCAGAATTAGATGTTGAATTAGATAAAGAAAAAGCAGAAACGTACGAATTATTATGTGAGTTATTCAAAGTAGAGTAACTCACATTTTTAAATCTAATTTAGGAGTGATTTTATATGACAAACAAAACAAGATTTTACTTAGTTAGAACGTCAAAAGGTACAAGTGAATATAGTGGAGAACAAAAATTAAAGTATAATCCTTATAACTACGGTTATGCAGTGGCTTTAGAAGATGAACAACCAACATTTTATGAAACTGAAGAAAGTGCAACATCAATTGCAACTACATTGAATTCACTATATAAATTAACTGGAGTCCAAGCATATGTTGATGTTTATAAAGAAGAAGTGAAAGTGATTAAAGTAACAAATAATAGTCCTTCGGAGGTATCATAAATTGGAACAAGTAAATAACATTCAAATTGATAATTTCTCAAGTTTCTTTTTTACAGGCTCATGGACAATTATAGATATACTTATCATTTTAATTGGATTAGATGTAATTAGTGGTGTTATTAAAGCAACTCGTGAACATACAATTAAAAGTTCTGTAGCTAACATAGGACTTGCTAAAAAAGTAGGTATCTTAATGGTAGTTATAGTTGCAAATCTTGCAGATATTGTGTTTAAAGCTGATGGAATGGTTGTTAATGGTACAGTTGCTTTCTATATTATCGGTGAAGCAGTGAGTATTTTAGAAAATTGTTCAGTAATTGGTGTACCACTACCCGAATTACTTACAAAACGTTTAGGTATTACAGACGATAAAAATATTAAAAACTAAAATTTACAAAGCACTTAGTGATAGGGCTTTTTATTATTGGAGTTGATTAATTATGGCAAAAGAATATTTAGGAGAATGGAACGGTGTACCCGTATATACAGACTTTTTACCTTATGGAACAAGACGCACAGGGCAACCATTAGATACAGGTGGCCCAATTTTTGCAGTGTACCATGATACAGGTAATCCAAACAGTACGGCGCAACAAAACGTTGATTATTATAAAAATACTTACATGCAAGATTGGGCTTCTACGGCTTCAGCACATTTCTTTGTTGATGATGAGGAATGTATTATTTGTATTCCTTTAGATGAAAAAGCATGGCACGTTCTATACGATACACCAACAGATAACTATTACTTTGGAGATGATGCGAATGACGCAGCATTCGGCGGCGAGTTGTGTTATTTCCCTGATGATAGAGAACGTTCATTAAAAGCACTTGATAATTTTGCTAGGGTGTATGCAGTACTTTGTCCTTCATGGAATATCGATCACTATAACAAAACACCAGGTCATCAAAATATTCAAGATGATAAACGTGATCCAGGTAACGCACTTGAAGCATGTGGTTATGGTCGTGATGAAATCGATGTAATTGATAATCTAGTACAACGTTATATTGATGGTGAAGATGTTGATACAGATACAGTAGTGAATCAACCTGAAGAGCATGACGAAGTTATTGAGAAAAAACCAGTCGGATGTATTCGTGTAAGTGTTTGGTCAGAAGAACCTTATTACAGAGGTACAATTAAATATGATGCTTCTTTACGTGAACGTGCAGGTAGTAGTTTTGAAAACTATAGTTTTGCAAGTGAAAAAGATGTACTCGAAACGGGTACAGAAGTTTATATTTTTGAAGAAATTCAAGATCCACAAGGTAACATTTGGTGTAGAATATATTCGCCTAGCAATAACGGGTGGGTGCATAAGCACACTATTGAAGTAGAAGAAACTTATAAAGATTAATATAGAAGGGTAGCCAGTTTTTTGGCTACCCTTTTTAATGTTTTTATAAATAAGAAAACTAAAATTTATATATCATTACTTTTGAGGAAGTTCTTTTGCAGAAATGTATATAGATGTATTACCCCAAATAGAATATTTAAAATTTAAAATAATATCAGTATTAAAATTTACATCTTTCTTTGTTAGTGAATGAGTATACGAAATATTTGCTTTTAATTTTAAAGGCATGATACTTTTATTTTTAACTTTTTCCATTCCTTTACCGGTCTCTACATCAGGTTTCACTTCTTCAACGACTTCAGACATGTAAATGTTATATCCTTCTATTAACATCCAAATACAACTTGGTAGGGTTACATTAATCTCTTGTTCAGAATTAAATATATTTTGGTGCATATTAGATTTGAAGGTTACACCAAAAACTCCTCTAAAACCATAATTCCATTTTCCACTTATATCTTGTTCTAATTTGAAGTAACGTGTCTTACCTTCATTAGTATAATTAATTAATTTTTTATACGAATCATTTTTAATTACTTCAACATCAATATCTAAATTAAAGATTTTGGTTGGTGATACATTACTTAAAGTTAGATGTAATGTATCACTGTTATATAAATCATAAGATAATTCTGAGTAATCATCAGCTTTCGATTGAAATGGAACAGTATAATTAAAATCATGTTGAATTAATCTAGGTATTAAAAACATAAAATCTTTTTTTCTAGTATAAGTATAAGTTAAAACAGAAGTTACTGATGAAGTTAGCGCAGCAATAGCTGACCATGTTGCAGGTGAAAATGATGATATCCAATTGAACATTTAAAGGTCTCCTATTTATATTTACTCTCTACGTAATACAATTACTATTAATTATAATGATGAAAATAATAATAGTAAATGGTTACATTTATTTTAAATCTCAAATTAAAAACTAACTATATAATGGTAGAAACTAGTTTTAAAATTTTGGTCAACACACGGACAACAAAACTGACCAATTGCCTATTATCAAGTAATTGGTCAGTCCCTCCGTTTCCGTAAAATAGAAACAATCAGTAAACTATTGTTTTACTAAATTACGCTAGAACGTTGATGTATCAACGTTCTTTTTCTTTATACAATAATAAAAAAACAATTTCTATATTATTTCAATAGAAATTGTCTTTATTGTATAAAGAAAACCATGCGCTATGCGTATGGTTCAGAAAAGGTTTTACCGTTATCTAAAAAAACATCTCATCATGCTAGAATATATATTGGTCAGCCAACCAAAATATTCAACACGAGGAGATGCTTTTTAATGTCATCTGACACAAATAGTTTAGCACATACAAAATGGAATTGTAAGTATCACATAGTCTTTGCACCAAAATATAGAAGACAAGTGATATATGGAAAAATCAAAAGAGATATTGGAGTTATTTTACGTCAACTATGTGAAAGAAAAGGCGTAGAAATAATAGAAGCAGAAGCATGTAAAGATCATATTCATATGTTAGTTAG
>OFLM01000042.1_pt1 | contig 88258 bp, 90 predicted proteins | sample 1540801 | NCBI WGS metagenome assembly OFLM01 (sample SAMEA4413040, study PRJEB24355) | metagenome | biome: human; feature: gut; material: faeces | place: United Kingdom | collected 2010 | reverse complement strand
GATATTTTTTAGTGTGTAAATTAAAAAGAATTTTAGAAGAATAACATTTATCAAAAAACTGTTCATTACCTTATTAATTGAAATTATATAATTAAAAACCGCATCATTAACCGATACGCAGACGCTTATCATAAGTGATGCGGTTTTTCAGCAAGTTTAGAACAAATGAGACAAGAATTAGAAGAAAAATATATCATATTACTTAAAATATGTTACTTCATATCAGATTGATTAGCTTTCAATTCACATATATGATTAAGCAACAACCCCCTAAGCTATAATAAGTTTAGGGGGTTATACAATCATAAAAATGTATCAAAAGAGTAAACAATTTTTCAATCATTTACCAAAGTGATCTAGTTCGTTTCATATTACTTAATATTCATTTATATTTAACTTCATTTCTAATTGATGAATGAGATGAGTAATCAGTTCATTATTAGGAGTTTCGATACCTAATGATTTACCATAGTCCACAATTTGACCATTTAAGTAATCTATTTCAGTTAAACGACCATGATTATAATCTTGATGCATTGAAGGATAGTGTAAACCTTGTGCATGATCAGGATAAGCTGCTTCAATTTTCGAGATTAAGTCGTTAATATGAATATCTACATTTTTAGCATGTGCTACGTCGACAATTTCTTCAATGATTGGGCGTATCATTGCTCTAGAATGATCATAAGCGCCCAATTCACCAATTGTTTTATCTAATATCGTGCACAATGGATTTAAAACACTGTTAAGCGTAGCTTTAGACCATATCGCTTTAAATACATCATTACTGATAGTGGCATTTAAATGGGCTTGATTTAAGATATCTGCAATTTCTTGAGTACGTGGGTCTTTTTTACCATCAGCACGTTGAAAGTCAATTGAACCTTCACCTTCTAATAGCAATTGACCTGGACCACGTAATCCAGCTGTCCACATTGTTACGGCTAAGAAAATTTGTGATTTTGGAACAAATTGTGATAGACGTTCGTCATGGCCTAAACCATTCATCATACATAAGATGGCAGTATCCTCGCTAATTGCTCCCTGCTCTTTTAAAATTTGCATCATTTGTTCAGATTGCATTGATTTTGTTAAAAGTACAATAATATCATAGGTTTGATTGACCTCTTCAGGGAATGTGGCATGCATTTCAACAGTATAAGTATCATGTTCAGTTTGAACTTCTACTCCTTTTTCATTTATTCGATGAACATGATCTTTCCAGTAATCTATTAATGTAACATCTTGTCCACTTTGTTTTAAGTAAGTACCAATACGACTTCCCATTGCACCCGCACCAGCAATTGCAATTTTATTAGCCATACTTAACACTCCTTATTTTCTTTATATAGTATGTATTTTCACACAGACAATTTTTTAAACTTTTTTTACCTCGTGTTCATTTATTTTGGAATACAAATATGCATTAGATAAAAATGTATGTTTTATTAAATCAATAGTGATAAGGATAATTTTCAGATCGTTACGTGTATAGTTTATTGAGTGAAGGATATAAATGTAATAAAAATAAATCCTGATACTTAGTTTCATTTAAGTACGTTAGTATCAGGATTATAATTAACACGAAAGTTATATTAGACTTTTCGATATCGTTTTAAACCAATCATATTCATCGTAGTAAATATGATAATGAAAACAAATAGTATTAATACATCAAACCATATATTAGACCATCCTTGACCCTTAATCATAATGTTTGTTAAGGCGTGACCAGCGTATCTTAGTGGGAATAAGTATCCTATGTTACTTAACCACGGTGACATATTTTCTAGTGGGAAAATTCCAGAAAAGAATACCTGTGGAATAGCAACAATAGGTATGAATTGCACCATTTGAAATTCTGAATTTGCAAATGTTGAAATGAAAATTCCCATTACTAATGCTGCAATAGCTAATAAAATATTAATAAGTATAACGTAAGTAAGACTGCCTGCTAAATTGATATTTAATAAGTATATTGAGAAAAATACAATAATTAAAGTTTGAATAATAGCAAAAACCCCATATCCAATTAAGTAACCAAAAACAATGTCACTTCTTTTAATTGGTGTCGCTAGTACACGTTCTAATGTTCCAGTTGTGCGCTCTCTTAAAAGTGCTATGCCTGAGATAAGAAAAACAAATAAAAAGACAAAGAAACTCATAAGAATAGGGAACATTTTATCGAAATAATTACTATGTTCATCACCATATAAATAGGTATTCTCTAATTGGATATCTTTAGCGTCTTTATTTTTAGCAGACTGTGGTAAAGACACCATTACTTTTTTTATATCATTCATTTTATCTTTTTGAATGGACTGATGAAGGAGTTGTTTAATCGAAGCGGATTTACTTGGATCTTCATTAGTGTACGTAACATGTATGGTTTGATTATTTTGATAAATAAAAGCATCTAAATGATGATGTTCAATTTTAGATTTAATATGTTGATTAGATGGAAAATCCTTAAATTTAACATCGTCACTTTTAATACCCTCTGTAATTTGAGTGGATACTGAGTGGTCAACACCAATAGTTAATGTTGTATCTTCATCTGAATTGAAAATAAAATACATTAATGTAAGGACTAATAAAGGCGCTAAAAACATAAGTGCGAGTGTACGTTTATCTTTTAATAATTCAATGATGACGCGTTGAATCATTGCTAAAAGTTTCATTGATTTTTAACCTCCTCAGCTTTAATAAAGACCTCTTCTATTGTTTCAACATTGAATTTTTGTTTTAATTCATTTGGTGTACCTATGGCGAAGAGTCGACCCTCTACAATGAGGCCGATTTTATCACAACGTTCAGCTTCATCCATGACATGTGTTGTAACGATAACCGTTTTACCTTGTTTAGTTAGAGACTTTAACTGTTTCCATATTCGTTGTCTTAATTTAGGGTCAATACCTACTGTAGGTTCATCTAATATAATGAGACTTGGGTTAGATAAGAGTGTAATGGCTAATGATAATCGACGTTGCATACCGCCTGAAAATGTATTAACCGTCTTATTTAGTGCATTCTCTAAATTAACTAGCTCCATATTGTGGTTAATGCTTTTTATTAACTGTTTACCTTTTATTCCCGCTAGATGGCCAAAAAAGATAAGATTCTCTTTAGCAGATAATGACTCATAGAGTGCAGTATTCTGTCCCATATAACCAATACGGCTTAACACTTGACGGTTAGGCATACGCTGTCCAAATATTTCTGTAGAACCCGAATTCAATTTTTCCATACCAAGTAAACACTTGATTGTCGTGGTTTTACCAGACCCACTTGGTCCTATGAGACCGAGTAATTCTCCTTCTTGAATATTTAAGCTAATATGATCTAATACGTTATGTTTATCGTACTGCTTTACTGCATCAGTTAATTTTGCAATCGTTTGTGCCATATGATGTTTCCTCCTTATTTGAATTTGACACTGTGTTTAATTACTGTATAGTCAATATAAGTTAATTTTCTAAGTTAGAGTGTATTAATTAAAAATAATCAGACACAACAATGATAAGTGTTCAATATTGTTTAGGAGAAATCAGTAAATGAATGAAAACATTGTAGATAAACGTGTATATAAAACATTAACTAAAATTGAAAACGGTATGATTCGACTATTAGAAGATAAACCTTATAAAGATATAAACGTCAAAGATATTTGTCGAGAAAGTGGTATTAGTAGAGGGACTTTTTATCAACATTATACAAATAAAGATGATTTTTTATATCAATATCAAAAAGAAATGATAAAAAAAGCGAAACGATGGTTGAGAAAAAAAGAACATATAGAACGAATGCAGTTTTTTGAATATGCATTAAATTTTTGGATTCATGAAGGAGAGTTATTGTTACTACTGTTAAAAGATGAGAGTGCATACATTGTCCATCAAGCAATAAAGAAAAATTTTCAACAAAATATTGAAATTCGTTTAGTACCTATAGTAAATACGAATTCACTAACAAATAAAGAAAAGTACTTACTAATCATATTTATGAGTAATGCCATTTTTGGTGTATTACAAGATTGGGCTCAAAGAGGCAGACCAGAATCACCAAAAGAACTCACGCTTATCATAAATAATATTTTCAAAACAGTATGGATTTAATAAAATATTTAGCTATCGACATGATAACAATAATGTTTTGTTTAGCTTTTTTACCGTATCATAAGTGATAAAGATATAAAAAACGCTTAATAGACGTGAAGAATATCGTCTATTAAGCGTTTTTTATTAATATTTTATCAGTATGTTGCATATTTTTACACTAAACAAGGTAGTTAAATAATACTAGTCTAAAATAATAGTCTTAATTTTTCACAACATACTAGTCGCAATCATAATACGCAAATATATTCTCGTAAACTATAAATGATGACCTTTAAATTATTCGTCGTGTTTAAGCACGCGAGTCATTTCTTCAATCTTACCGGCATGTAATGGAACATGGAAGGCATTTAGTACTAATAATTCATTAAGTGTTTGACAACCAGCAATAGGTTGTTTAAGTTCTTGTGATAATTGTTCATCTGTTAGTTTGCGCGCACGTTCAGGAAGTGTTTTTAAGTTGTCTTTAATCGTTTCGATTGCTGGAACATCTTGTCCTTCCCAGTTAGCAGGGCTAGATCCGTAACCAAATAGTTTAGTATATTTAGCGACATCTATGGCATTTTGGCTACCTATTGATAAAGCAGAATCGAAAATTGTTAACACATGTCCAAATTGCCAATGTAACGTATTTGGAAATATATCATTTTCTTTATCTAATACGTATTCAACGTTCCAATTATCATACACAGATAGTAGATGATTTACACCTATATCGATGACATCATAAACTGTTTTATCATTCATTTACGTTTCCTCCTATATTTAAAAAGTGTAGTACTAAAAATCTACCCGTTAAAAATTACTCACAAACACTATGATTAGAAGTACCCGTTTTATTTACTGTATAGCATGAATGGATGTAAAGAAGATGAAGACTAGACAAGTATCGGAAGCTATATTACTGAAAAAATGTTATTAAAACTGCAATAATAAATATTTATAACAGAGAGACTGACAACATCATCTATTCAATTTCTTAGAAGGTAACTTAAGCTAGTCAGTCATCCTTAGCTTGTTTTGTTTTTTCGAATTCTATTCTTACAATGAAGAAATTTCTTAATCATAGCATCAAAATAATTGAAAAAAAGAGTGGGACAGAATGTATTTTGAAATCATCGTCTCATTTCACCAAGTTTATCAAGAAGAATTAGGATTGAAAAAAGCTTAGCATAAGTGCATTTTCAACTCAGTCATCGACGAATAATATATTAAAAATGCCCAAGACACTTAATGATGTCTCAGGCTTTTTTATCTATTTGTTCAATAAGTTACGTATATATTTTTTTATTTATATAGTCATTATTGTGGTTTTAAAATGACTTTAATATTGTTATCTTTTTTCTGATCGAAAATATCATAAGCTTGTTTTGCTTCTTCTAAAGGCATGGTATGCGTTATAATTTCTGTTGGATCAAACACTTCATTTTTAATCATTTCATATAATTTTGGCATTTGATGAATAACTGGCGCTTGACCACTTTTTACTTGAACATCTCTATTAAAAATTAAATCTATTGGAAAATTATCTGCAGGTGTAGCATAAATACCAGTTAATTGAATGGTACCAAATTTTCTTACTGATTCTGCTGCTGTAATAATTGGACTAATATTACCGCGTTGTGCTGAATTTGAACTCATCTCTAAATCATCTTGAGCGACTTGTCCATCCATTCCCACACAATCTATCACAACATCTGCACCACCACGTGTAGTTTCACGAAGTAATTTTCCGATATTATCTTCTTTAGAAAAATTATACACTTCAGCACCATTGAATTTTTTCGCATGGTTTAATCTATGTTCCACATTATCAATGGCAATCACACGTTCAGCACCTTTTAATTTAGCAAATTTTTGTGCCATTAAACCGATTGGACCACAACCTAGAACAATAACAGTATCACCAGATTTTACGCCCGCATGTTCTACACTCCAATAAGCTGTTGGGACAACATCAGATAAAAATAATACTTGTTCGTCTTTCAAATCACTATCTGGAACTTTGAAAGAAGAGAAGTCAGCAAATGGAACTCTTAAATACTCTGCTTGTCCTCCCCAGTGATTCCCGTGCATGGCACCAAAACCGAAAAGTCCACCATTGTCCATTTTCCAATTTGCAGGGGATGGATTAGAGTTGTCGCATTGAGATTCCATATGGTTATTACAATAGAAGCAGTCACCACAACCGATGTTAAAAGGTATAACCACTCTATCCCCTTTTTTTAAGGTCTTAACGTCTTTTCCTACTTCTTCTACAATTCCCATTGGCTCATGTCCAATAACAAAGCCAGGATCCATAAATAAATCGCCTTGATGATAAAGATGTAAATCAGAACCACATATACCTGAAGCGGTTATTTTAATAATTGCATCTGTTGATTCTTCTATCGTTGGATCGTTTACTTCACGAACTTCCATATTTTTATGACCTTGATAAGTAACTGCTTTCATTAATATCGCCCTCCTCCTGCCAATCTACCCCTTGTAACATATTATAAACGCTGAAGAGTCATATATTATGTTGAGATGATATAGATATGTTCGAATTAGAGGTTATTTTAGTAGAAAGGATATAGACGCATCGATGTTACATTCATTTATGGAAATGAAGAAAAATTAGGGGAGAGTCTTGTAACAACAGGACTTAAACGTGAAGACGTATTTATCACTACTAAATTATGGTTAGACGATTTTAGACGAGACAACGTAGAAAAAGAATATCATTAATCATTAGACAATTTTAGTTTAGATTATTTGGAGTTATATTAAGTACACTAACCAGATACAAATGAGGTGGTAATGATTGATACATGAAAAGGGAAGAAAGATTGATATCAATCAGACAAAGTTAAAGTATTGGATTAAGTTACTTTAATAGAGAAGTTTTGCTTTAGAAATTTACATGATGATGAGCAATACTATTGAAGAAGATAAAAAAAGAGATTATACCATCCGTATAATCCCCGTAGATACATAATATATAATTGAACTCCCAACTCATACATAGTCTTTCTCCTAAGGCCATTATGCGACTATTCGTTTTATTTGTCTATGTTCAAATATATTAATAATAAAAAATGAGTATAACATTTATATAAACGTGTGCATTGTTTTTATACTATCTGCCTAGTTAGACCATGAGAAATGACATACTTAATCAAGGCCATAAGCAAATTTGATTTTATATAGTTCATGGTCACTTAAATGAAATTCATTAGTATGGAATACATATTTGCCAAATATATTTTTAGCTTCTTTAGGTGAGATAATATATTCATTTTTTAATTTTTCTAACTCTTGAGCTACACTTGTTGCAAAATTATATTGATCATCACGTGTGTGATAATCATTAAAACCATTTTCTGATTGTTTTATTAAGTTTTCTATTTGAGTTGAATTCTTATTATTTCTTGATAATCTAGATTTTCTAAGTCTTTCTAAAGTTCTCATTGCTTTAGCGTATTTATCTTCGATTGCTTTTACTCTATTTAATGTCTTTAATGATGCTCTATTTGGTGTAACGCGACGTGATGAATCATAAGCATATTTATCTTCAATTGCTTTTAAAGTGTCATTAAATTTATCTGTAGCTTGATTTTCATTGTTTTGACTTGCTCTATTTAATTCATTATATGCATTTTGTATCTCTAATTGCTTGGCGACTTCTTTTAAATATTGTGTTAATTCATTCATCTAGACAAACTCCTTTATTTAATGTTCTTTATTGAATATTTTCTCTATCTGTATATATATCACTTAATACATATAATAAAACATTATGATTTAATTATAAATTGTTTAACAGGACATAATTATTCAGTATTAAGACCATTAGATATATTAAATGTAAAAAACGATAACAATCAATATTAAATATTGTAAAAAGTATAGTTGGAATCTATAACTGATGAACTGTTTATCTTAAATAGTGAGAGAAAGACTAACAGAAACTTAATATAATAGTTAAGTAATAAAAAAATGCCCATATCTCATGGGCATTTTTATGATTACATTGTACTGATATCAATAACAAAACGATATTTAACTTTAGATGCCAACACTCTTTCGTAAGCATCATCAATATCATCTGCTGTAATTAATTCAATTTGTGGAGCGATATGATGTTCAGAACAGAAATCTAACATGTCTTGCGTTTCTTTAATACCACCGATAGCAGATCCAGCAAATGAACGACGATGACCAATTAAATTAAATACTTGTAATGATACAGGCTCAGCTGGGGCGCCAACATTAACGAGGGTACCATCTAAGGCTAATAATTTAAGATAATCATCTATGTCTAATTTTGCACTTACAGTATTAATAATTAAGTCAAATGAACCAGTAAGTTCTTTAAATGTTGATTCGTCACTTGTTGCATAATAAGCTGAAGCACCAAATTTTAAACCATCTTCTTTTTTATTTAACGTACGTGATAACACAGTCACGTTAGCGCCCATTGCATGTGCAATTTGAACGGCCATATGTCCAAGACCACCCATACCAATGATTGCCACATTCTTTTTACCTTCATAGGCTTTCCAATGATTTAAAGGTGAGTAAGTTGTAATCCCCGCACATAGTAAAGGAGCAGCAACCTCTAAACTGATATTGTCAGGAATACGTAATACGAAATCTTCTTGTACAACAATATGTGTTGAGTAACCACCTTGTGTTTTCTCACCATATTTGTCAATACTTGCATAAGTACCTACATTTCCATTTAAACAGTATTGTTCTTCGTCATTTTTACAGTTTTCACATTCACCACAAGAATCCACCATACATCCAACGCCTACACGGTCACCAACTTTATATTTAGTGACGTCAGGACCGACTTCTTTAACAATACCTGCAATTTCATGACCTGGTACGAGTGGATAATCGACAGGGCCCCATTCTTCTCGAGCAGTATGGATATCAGAGTGACAGATACCTGCATATTTAATCTCTATTAATACGTCATGTTTATCTAAATCACGACGTTTAATTTCAGTAGCGAAAAATTCAGAATCTGGGCCATTTACAGCTCTTGCTTTTACATTCATCATACTCATTTCCCCTTATACATATAAGATAGAATATACGCGTTTGTATTATTCTTCATATTGACAATAGAGATCTAGATTAATTAAGTCAACATATCGAACTCAATATGTATAGCACAAGGTGATTTTAAACTAATTGTTGTGAGGCATGTTTCAATGACTTCACATTAGAAAGGAAAATAAAAAACAAATCAATTAGACTTTTAATAAAAATGTAATTATGTTGATAACATGTTGAGGGACATCCAAGAGACAACTCTGACAAATATAGAAGTGGAGGAACAAACGATGAACATTGGTATTATTGGAGCAACAGGTAAATTAGGAACTAAAGTATTAGATGAAGCACAACAACGTGGACATGAAGTAACTGCGATTGTAAGAAATGCTGCTAAATTAGATGCTGCTAAAGATGTTAAAGTGATTGAAAAAGATGTATTTGATTTAACTTCAGACGATATTAAAGATTTAGACGTGGTAGTCAATGCATTTGGCGCGCCATTAGGTGAAGAAGAAGTGTATGTTGAAGTGGGACGCATATTGATTAACATATTAAAAGATGTAGATACAAGAGCCATTATTGTAGGGGGGGCTGGTAGTCTATTTGCAGATGATGCGCATACTATACGTGTTATGGATACACCAGATTTCCCAGAAATAGTGAAACCAACAGCTAAAGGATCAAGTCGTAACTTACAAGACTTACAACATGCTGAAGGAATGACTTGGACTTTTATTAGTCCATCAGCGGAATTTGACTTTGAAGGAAAACGTACAGGCACCTATACGTTAGGAAAAGATCAATTATTATTTAATAGTAAAGGTAATAGTTATATCAGTTATGCAGATTTTGCTATTGCTATAGTAGATGAAGCTGAAAATAAAGCGCATATTAATGAACGTTTCACAGTTGTTGGTGAAGAAGAATAATAGTGACTCTAGATGACCTTTAGGAGAAATAATTAAAAAGGTCAATCTAAATTAAAAGTAATTAGCCAAAATATAATGGTAGCCATAAAAACATTAAATGAACTGTTTAAAGAATGTCCTCCTATGTATCTACATGATGGTATTTAGGAGGATATTTTAGTGTGAGACTACATTATTTTTTTTTAATAATAGATTCATAACTCATTAATTATATAAAAGTAGGGTATTAAATATAGGAAGACTTTAAAGGAGAGAATGATGATTAATATTAAAAAAGTTACAAGAATTGTATTACCTTTAGCAGGTGGAATGGTTATTGGGAGATTAACAGCTAAAGCTCAAAATGATTATAAACATTATGAAAAACCACCTTTTTCACCTCCAGCTAAAGTATTTCCAATTGTATGGCCACTACTTTATACCTCAATGGGAGTAGCTTATCAATTATCATATGCGCATGCAGCTCATAAAAGAGAGAAACAGTCTATAACACGTGCTCATTATGCACAATTAGGATTGAATTATGCGTGGACGATACTTTATTTCAATTTAAAACTGAGAAAGACATCTTTAATTGAAAGTTATGTATTACTTGCAGCTGGAAATATTACTGCACATCGTTTTTATGCATCTAATAAGTATGCTGGTTTATTAATGTTACCTTATGTCATTTGGTTAAGTTACGCAAGTTATTTAAATGGAGGTAATTTAATCTTAAATGAAGATAAACCTGGTTATACTAGGGATTAACACTGAGTGATATGTATGACAGAATATATAGTAAGATATATTAAGTGACAGTAGGAGATTAATTTTAAGTATTATTCTTTTATAAATTATGTAAAAAAAGCACAAGCACGTATACATACATGCTTGTGCTAAAATTTATGTTTAAACAGGGACAACATTTGTTGCTTGTTCGCCACGTTGACCTTCAGTGATGTCAAACTCTACTTTTTGACCTTCTTCTAAAGTTTTATATCCATCAGTAGCGATACCTGAGAAGTGAACAAACACATCGTCACCGTCTTCTCTTTCGATAAATCCAAACCCTTTTTCTGCGTTAAACCATTTAACTGTACCGTTATTCATATAGAATACCTCCAAGTGCTTTTGCACATCATATTTGTAACAAATTCATAAATTAAAAGAGAATATTCTATAAAAATATACTACAATCCAAAATACGAGCTTTTATTACGTGAAACCAACTATACACCTTTTGAATGAATAAGTACAGCATTATTTTGAAATTTAGCATAATTTCTTTTGGAATTATAAAAATACATAGATAACAAGACTAAGATTTATAATTTATTAAGATCGTTATTTTACATATATCGAATAAATATATGTAAAATGAATGCTACGGTGGCGAAACATCTAAGATTTTAATTACTTTTTAATATATCCTAAATTGCCACCAACAGTTTCATAAAAATCAAAACGCATGCCTGATTTGATAACTGAGCCATTTAAATCTTTATCTAAAACTGTAAGAGCTAATTTTCCATCAGGTAAATTCTTTGTTGTAAATTGAACAGTATATTCTTCAGATTTAAAACGATGTTTCTTAATATCTAATACGATGAATTGAGTTGGATCTTTTCGATGTTTTACTTCTAGATACTTTAACTCAGAGTTTTTAGAAAGTATTTTTAAGAACACCTTATCATTCTCTTGAGAGATTTTTAGTAATGTAGGATGCATTCTTTTTTTGTAATGTGTTCCTTTAAACGAATAGTAATATATATCGTTTTTCTCATGAAGCGGCTTATCATCTTTTTTAAGATAGAATTTAACAAAACTGATAATGTCTTCTTTATTCCCCTCACGTATTAGTTTGATGGCTTGTCGGTTTAAATCATCATCTGCATAGTCTAAAGCATCGAAATGTTCATCTACCATATGAATGATATTTTGAAAAATAGGAAGTAACTCATTTATGTTTTTAATAAAGCCTTTTTTATAGAATTTAGCTTCTAAAACATCTTTATTAATAATACGATATAGTAAATTAGGCATTAATTTATTATTTTTATATTTACTCATTAAGTGACGATAGGCTTCACCTTGCCATTTCATACGATTAATATGTGTTGATTTTTCTGATTTTACTAAAGAAATATTATCGTCGTAACGGTTAGCACAATAAACCACATCTTGTGTTGTACTAATACGTTTAGTATTGAAAAAGACTTCTGCGAAAAATTGTAAATCTTCTCCAAAAATCATTTCTGGAAATTGAATATGATTCTTTTTAATGACGCTAGCTTTAATCATACGACCAGCAGGTGCTAAATGATAAAATGATTTTCTAAAGTGTTTTAAATCTACTTTATTATATGCAATTTTAGATAGAGCAACGCCACTTCTAGCTATGCGATCACTATGCACATATTTTGTTAAGCCTGTAGCATAGTCTGTCTTGTTTGTTTTTAAAAGTGTATATAACTTTTCTAGAGCATCTTCAGGTAACCAATCATCACCGTCTATAAACATGATGTACTTTCCCTTACTTAAATCAATAGATAAATTTCGTGGTTTCGCAGGTGTACCCGAATTTTGATCTAATTGAATAAATTTGTAATTAGAAAAACTGTCTATTTTTTTAGAAACAATATCAACGGTTTGGTCAGTAGAACAGTCATCCACCACGATTAATTCAAAATCTCTCATATCCATCGATTGTTTTAAGACACTATCTAATGTTTTATTAATAAATTTTTCTTTGTTATACGTACTAATTAATACACTTACTTTAGGCCTATGATTGATTTCTTTACTCTTTATAACCTTCATTTTTATACTCCTTTAATTAGTAATCTTTTTGATAATCTAATGTATTTTAAAAAGTAGTTAAAATACAAATAATAATCTAATTATATTTAATATAATCAATTTTTTCTATCGTTATTTATTGTAATAATCTAATTATAGATTATGTTATATATTTTGTTTTTAAGTATTAATATATCTATTATCATCACAATAATCTTTAATTATCTATAAAAATACCTAAATTAGGTAATTATGATATATATGAGATTAGAAAATAAAATGAACTCTGATTTATTTATAGGAAATGCGAGCGTTCTCAAAGAAACTCAAAAATGTTATAATTACAGTTGAAAACGATTCCAATGAATCGCTATTTGCTATAGCTATTTAATTATTGAATTAAATGACTATATCAAGTAATAAATAGGAGAGATAGAAATGAAAGATACAGATCAAATACATACTAAAGATACTGAAGAACAAGGTATTACACTACCCTATTTAAAAAAAGCAGTTATTTTTTCTATTACATTTGGTTTCTTCGGAGTAAACATGGCATTTGCACTTCAATCAGCAATGATGGGAAGAATATTTCAAACGCTAGGCGCCGACCCTAATAATTTAGGTTGGTTTTTTATTTTGCCGCCATTAGCAGGAATGATTGTACAACCACTTATTGGATACTATTCTGATAGAACTTGGACTAGATTTGGACGTCGGATGCCGTATCTTTTAATTGCTGGTCCCATTGGAGCGATTGTATTAGTCCTATTACCTAATGCAGGTTCGTTTGGATTTGGATATGCATCACTTATGGCGTTGTCATTTGGTGCAATCATGACGTTACTTATGGATTTGACGTCAAATGCGTGTATGCAGCCTTATAAAATGATTATTGGAGATATGGTAAACGAAAAACAAAGAGATATGGCCTGGTCATGGCAACAAATCTTCTCAAATTTAGGTGGTATTATTGCTACACTATTACCATTTTTACTAACAATTATGGGAATGAGTAATGTAGCGCCTAAAGGGGAAGTACCGATGACAGTAAAAATAGCTTATTATATTGCAGCAGCGGTATTACTCATTGCTTCTATTTGGACGGTTCTTTCCGTTAAAGAATATGAACCTAAAACATATAACTATTATCACGGCATTTCAGATGACAATAGGAATGAGAAATTAAATTTATGGCAACTATTAAAAACTGCGCCTAAACAATTTTGGCAAATTAGTGTAGTTCAATTTTTTAACTGGTTTGCATTAATGTATCTCTGGACGTATTCAACAGGTGCAATAGCAAAAAATGTATGGAATGCGACAGACCCTTCTTCAGCAGGATATCAAGCAGCAGGGAACTGGTATGGTGTGTTATACTGTATACAATTTTTAAGTTCAGTTATTTTTGGTTTTGTCATTGCAAAATCTAAACCCTCTCAAAGAAAATTTTGGTATAGTTTTGGATTAATTTTTGGTGGGTTAGGTCTTATTTCAATGTTCTTTATTCATAACCAATGGTTACTCATTATTTCATTTATATTTATTGGTATTAATAACTTAACGATGAATACTCAACCATTTACACTATTAACCGAAGCAATTGATGGAGAAAATTCAGGTGCTTATCTAGGTTTATTTAATACAAGTATTTGTCTACCACAAATTGTCGCTTCTGTAGTAAGCTTTGCACTTTTCCCACTATTAGGAAGTTCAATGCCTGCGATGTTATTATTTGCAGGAATCATGATGCTTCTGGGTGCAATCTCAGTTAAATTTATTAACGCAAAATTTGAATGAAATACTAAAAAATTTATTTATAATGTGTAAGAGCGAAAAATAATTTTTCGCTCTTTTTTTATAAAAAACTATCAGCAATGTTTCATAAACAATATAATGATGTCATTAAAAGTGTAATACCTTTAAGGAATATCAAACCTTGAAGTATAGGTGAGGACATACGCGGTAAATCACTCGCCATAGAAAAGTTATATCATACATCATTCATTTAATTCATATTGACAATCTTAAATATCCCTGTACAATTTAAATCGTAATAGTTACGATTTAAAAAGGAGAGATACAAATGAGTAAGATACCTGTAACTGTATTAAGTGGTTATTTAGGCTCAGGGAAGACAACGTTACTAAACCATATTTTAAATCATCGAGAAGGTCGTCGTATTGCAGTCATTGTAAATGATATGAGTGAGGTCAATATTGATAAAGATTTAGTTGCTGATGGTGGTGGAATGTCTAGAACAGATGAAAAATTAGTTGAACTATCTAATGGATGTATTTGTTGCACGTTACGTGACGATTTATTAAAAGAAGTTGAACGACTCGTACATAAAGGCAATATTGATTATATCGTTATTGAATCTACAGGCATTTCTGAACCAGTACCTGTAGCGCAAACGTTCTCGTATATCGATGAAGCGATGGGAATAGATCTCACTTCGATTTGTCGTTTAGATACGATGGTTACGGTCGTTGATGCGAATCGATTTGTTAATGATATTCATTCTGAAGATTTACTTGTGGATCGTAATCAAGGTGCGGATGTGACAGATGAACGTTCAATTGCGGATTTATTAATAGACCAAGTTGAATTCTGTGATGTACTTGTATTGAATAAAACAGATTTAGTTACAAATGAAGCGCTAGATAAATTAGAACATATACTTAGAACATTACAACCAGATGCAAAAATAATTAAAACAACGCAGTCTCAAGTAGATATTAATGATGTCTTAGATACAGGACGATTTGATTTTGAAAAAGCTAGCAATTCTGCAGGATGGATTAAGGAGCTAACAGAAGGCGGCCATGAGGCACATACACCGGAAACTGAAGAATATGGTATGAGTTCGTTTGTCTATTCAAGACGATTACCGTTTCACGCGAAACGTTTCAATGATTGGTTAGAACAAATGCCTCAAAACATTGTTCGTTCAAAAGGTATTGTATGGCTTGCGCAATATAACGAGGTTGCGTGTTTACTGTCACAAGCAGGATCGTCATGTAATATCAGCCCAGTTACATATTGGGTTGCATCAATGCCTAAAGAAAAACGTGAAGAGATACTTGCTCAACGTCGTGACGTAGCGGAAAGCTGGGATATTGAATATGGGGATAGAAATACACAATTTGTCATTATTGGTACCGACTTAGATCAAGAAAAAATCGAAAAAAAACTCGATGAATGCCTGCTAAATAGTAGCGAAATGAATTCTGATTGGTATCAACTTGAAGATCCTTATCATTGGAAAATAAGAAAACCTTAAGAAATAATGGATATTAAACAAGTTATGATGATAAAAATATGTATTACAATTTTCATATAAACATCATATTACTTTTCGTAATATAGTATTGCAAGCGCAATCTAATACTAAAACGACCAAACCTTATTATAATTACAGTAGACAATCATAATGGAATAAAAGTATATATATAATTCTCACAAACAACATTATAGTATTGCTTTTTATACTGAAAACGATAAAGTTTAAAATATTTGATTGGTCATTTTTTAGTTTCATACAACAAGAGATTAATAAAATTAAAGAGGAAACGACGAGATTATCGTCACTTCCTCTTTTTTTTATGGCATCATTAATTTAATACCTCTAATGATATTTTTTAAAAATAGCACAAGTGCCCATATAAAGAAAAGAACTGCGATGAGGATTGCAATGATCCAACCGATACCGCGTTCACTATTTACAAAAGCCGGGGAAATAGATAGGGTTACTAATCCTAATACCACCATAACCCAACTCATGATGTGATTGAATAACGCATTTCTAGCATGGGTCGAAGCTGGTGGTTGTGCGACGATCCATACAATAAGTGGAAATAATACTGGTGCAAAGAAGACACTTAAATAGCTAATGCCTCCTAAAATATCATTTTCTCTATAGTTTTCATTTGGCATATCATGATCACCTCAATTCTATAAAAACATATAATAAAATAAATAGTAAGTAAGATATTCTAAAATTACAACACTGTAAGTTAGTATAAGGTTGATGTTGAAAATAGTTAATTAAATATTTTGATGAATATAGCATATAAATGTATTAAATTGTACAATATTAATATATTAACTTTTAAAAGGTGGATATTATGCGGGAATTTTTAAATCTGTTAGGGGCATTACTAACAATGATCATTACATTTAGCATTTCAATTTTATTTAGTTTCTTAATACCTTTAATGGTCGAAGGAAATATTTTAAACATGGAGAAATTAAATCATCCGACATTTATTATGTTGTGGATTATTTTTAGTGTTATATTCAATATTATTATTCTTATTTTAGCTTTTTCAATGATTCAGTTTAGTAGTGACTTTGTAAATAAAATGAAATTAATGGCGATGTTAACTTTTTTTGTAATTATTAGTTATGCAAGCTTTAGTCATATAGATATGCAAGCTTTAACTGATCATTTAACATTAACGAGTTCTAAACATACCCGAGAGTTATCAATCAAACTTTTACCATTTGTTTTAACGATATCATTAGGATGTTATAGCGCTATTTTATCCTACTTACAGTATCAAATTGATAGCGAAGAACGTATGATATAAATTTTGAAAGCGCTTTACATATTAATACTAATTTTTTTGAAATAGTGCTAAAATAAAGATGAGAACAGATAAGGGGGAGATTAAAATGTTATCATACAAAAACATTTTAATTGCAGTTGATGGATCAAACGAAGCAGAATGGGCCTTTAATAAAGCCGTTGATGTAGCAAAACGTAATGATGCAAAGCTCACAATTGTGCATGTGATTGATACGAGAACGTATACCGCGTATGAAGTGTATGCATCTCAATTCGATCCGTCTAAAGAGTATTCTGAGAAGTTACTTGAAGGCTATAAAGAACTCGCTGTTAAAGAAGGCGTGACAAATGTAGAAACACGACTTGAACTTGGCCCACCGAAATTACTCATTCCTAAAAATTTAGCAAATGAATTGAATGTTGATTTAATTATGTGTGGTGCTTCAGGATTAAATGCAGTCGAACGTTTTATGATTGGTTCGGTATCAGAAGCGATTGTACGTCATGCCCCATGTGATGTATTAGTTGTACGTACTGAAGAAATTCCAGAAGACTTTGAATCAAAAGTAGCAACCCCAGCATTTAGAAGACGATATTTTGAAAGTTCAGAGCATAAGTAATGACGACTTAATATATGACTTCATTCTCACGAAGCAGTGAGAATGAAGTTTTTTATTCTGGAATAAAGCAAATGATTATTTCAGATAATATATAAAATATGGTATCATTTTTATTTAAGTGTCGTGTTCTAAATAATAGCACGCAATCATTTAAAAATCTAAGTATAAAAGGAGTATTATATCAACATGAGTCAAATGAAACAACTGTTTATTAAATTTATTGAACCATTGACGAAGATAGAATTTTATCAAAATTTACTAGCCAATATTTTAATTATTGTTGCTTATATCTTATTAGGTATGATTGTTATTGCAATTTCTAGAAAAGTAGTAACGAAATTTTTTAAAGTCAATGAGAAGAAGAAGACACGCTATAAAATTAAAAGAAGTGAGACACTTTCAACACTTGTTCAAAACTTAATTAGTTATGTTGTTTGGTTTATTGTTCTTACATCGGTTCTCTCTCGTTTTGGAATTAGCGTCTCAGCTATTTTAGCTGGAGCCGGTGTCGTTGGTTTAGCCGTTGGTTTTGGTGCCCAGACTGTTGTAAAAGATATCATTACCGGCTTTTTCGTTATTTTTGAAGGACAATTCGACGTCAGCGATTATGTTCAAATTAATTCGTCAGGTGTAACGATTGCAGAAGGGACAGTACAAACAATAGGTTTACGATCTACACGTATTCAATCTGATACTGGAGAAGTGTATACCTTACCTAATGGAACAATTAGTGAAATTGTAAACTATTCTAAGACAGATGTATCGCCCCTTATTACAATTCCGATTTCTCCAAATGAAGATTATGACGTTATTGAAAAAGAATTAAAAGCTTTCTTACCAACATTAAAAGATAAATACGATATGTTCGTTGCTGCACCTGATTTACTTGGTTTAGATAGTATTGATGGTAATGAAATGGTAATTAAATTATTAGCTCATGTTAAACCAGGCATGCATTTTCCAGGCCAACGTTTATTAAGAAAAGAAATTATAAGTTACTTTAACGATGTAGGCATTCATACGCCTAAACCAACACTTGTGAAATTAGAAGATGAAGAAAAATAAACAAATGTTTATCATCATAGGTTTTTAAAATTTTTTCATAAGTTTTTTATAACAACTTTTAATGATCAAAAAGTTATTTAATTATCATCATATAAACTGATAAATAATTAATGATTTCTAATTATTTAAGATTTGCCTACATTACACTTTAGGTGTAATATCAAACTGTAATAAATAGAAAGGGATGATAAGTAATGTGGGTGAAAGACTTTTATTATGATGGTAATGCGTACATCAATAAAAATGTATGGGAGTACATGTGTAAAGATAATGTGACGTTTGATAAAGCCGTTGAGGCACTTAATTTAAATTATAAAGATGCGGTTGCGAATGAGAGGGACATTCCAAATTTAGACATCGAGAGAAAAAATATTGTAACAAGTGACTTTTGGTAAGCATGACTATATCAATAAACAGCAGTTACTACGTCAAATACGTAGTAACTGCTGTTTTATTATGTTCTATACTTAAATTGTTCAATCGCATTTTTAATGTCATCTAGAACACGTTGGAATTCTGACCCATCTTTTCCGGCTGGGTCATCGAAGCTCCAATGTTCTTTTTTAACACCTGATGGCATAGTAGGACAATGCGCATCAGCATGACTGCATAATGTGACTACTAAGTCTGATTGTTTTAAAATAGTATCATTAATTAAATCCGAGGTATGATTTGAAATGTCGATACCACTTCTTTCATTGCTTTAATGGCTTTAGGATTAACACCTTGTGTTTCAAGACCTCCGGAATATACATTCCATTCATCACCTAAAATTGCTTTTCCAAAACCCTCAGCCATTTGGCTACGACAAGAATTCACTGTACAAATAAATGGTTTTTTTGGTCATGATAAACCTCTCTATCTATAAAATGAATCTGACTTCATTTTACACTAAACCTAACCATTTCCAATACGTTAAGCTAAATAAAATCACAAGAATATAACCTATAATAGTGAGAGGAATACCTGATTTTAAGAAATCTTTAACCGTAAATGTATCCGTACCGTAGGCTAACATATTTTGTGGTGCACTCACTGGTAATAAGAATCCAAAGCTAATTACAAATTGTTGTATTAAAACAAAGCCGATAGAATGATCGCCTAACTCTAATGTTGATGTTAATGAAATAAATACGGGTATCAATGCAGAGGATAAGCTTGTTGCACTCGCAAAACCTAAATGAATTAAAATATTGAATAATGTAATGAGTGCAATCGTTGCGATAATTGGTAACCCTTTTAGGCCCATTAATCCAAATGTTTTATCACTGAGCCATTGGGCAGCGCCTGTTTTAAGTAAGACGTTACCAAGTGAGATGCCTACACCAAAGACGATAATTGTTCCCCATGGAATTTTCTTTTCAACGCCTTTCCAAGTAATCACACCGATTTTAGGCATTAACATCATACCTAATGCAATTAGAGTAACACTTGCTGAATCGATAGGGTGAACCACTTTTTCGGTAGACCAAAAGATCAGTAATAAGATAGAAATGACAATGAGGCGCCATTCTCTAGCACTCATTGGGCCTAGTTCGTTTAAGTCATGTTTAATCAATTCTTTACCACCTTCAATGGCATCTCGTTCAGGTGGCATCACTTTCATCATAATGAAATATAAGGCAATAGACATCAGTATAGACCATGGTGCAGCGTATAAAAACCATTCACCCCAAGACACGTTATAACCTAAGTTTTGATTAATGAAATTGATAGCGACGATATTTTGCGCAGCGGCAGTTTTAATACCGATATTCCAAATCGATACAGCTTGTACGGATGTAATAATAAGAAGTGATGCTAGTTTACTATCTTTACTCACTTTAAAGGCTGCAATCATTCCAAGTAAAATGGGTACGACAGCACCAGCACGAGCCGTAGCAGAAGGTACAAAAAAGGCTAATACAATTGATACTAAAATTGCACCGATAACAATATGTTTTGTTTTATTTCCTACAATTGAAAGGACATAAAGTGCTAGTCGTTTATGAAGATTGGTTTCTTGCATGGCAACTGCTAAGAATAAAGCGGCGGTCACAAGTGCCACTGCAGAAGTAGAAAAACCACTAAATGCCAGACTCAGAGCATTGTTTGTTCCTAATAATTCGCTTCCCTTAAGAATGGTGTCTCCACTTTTAGGATGACCAAGTTGTTCTGATAGATGTTGAACAGGACTAAAGCCAAGTAACAATATAATAAGCCCTAAAATTAAAGTCGCTGAAACTGGATAAGATACTGCTTCAGTAACCCACATGATTACGGCAAAAGCAAGAATGGCAAGTGCTGCTTTAGCCATGACCGGTAAGCTACTTGAAGTAGGTAGTAATAAAATAATTACTAATACGATAAAACTAATCACAATCCATAATGGTTTATATCCTTTATTTGATTTCTCTTTTTTAGATTGATTAGTGATTTGATTCCCCTTTGTCATTATTATCGTCTCCCTTAAAATAGTTACATTATTATTTTAACAAGAAAACGCTTTATTTTAGGAGTTACATTTTAAAATACACAAAATTTTCAAAAAACTATTATTTACAGTTAATAATCATAGAAATATTGAGATGAAAAAGAGCGAAACACTGAATTCAATGGGAATTCTGTTTCATTCTGTTACTTATATATTAAAGCCGTCCGAAACCATTTTCCTTAATATTGTTAACTTGATCTAAACTAATAGTTTGTTCTTGAGGTTCAGTAATATGGATATGTTGATCATCTTTAATTTTATCTATAGCAATATATTCTCCACTCATTGTTTCAACACTTTTTCTGACTGTAGTAAAACAACAATTATAATTATTTAGTCATTTTTATTTTTTAATCGCCCATTGACAATTTCGATATGAAATGCGATTATTAAAACGTAATAATTACGATTTAGGAGAGAAGAAAATGATTAAGAAAAGTTTAATGTTAGTCTTCATCAGTATTTTAACGTTGTCACTTGTAGCTTGTGGAACATCCAATAGCGGTAGTGAGACAGATAAAAAATCAGAGAACAATGAAAAACTTGAGGTAAAAACGACAGTATATCCGCTTAAATCGTTCGCACAACAAATTGGTGGTAAATACGTCCATGTTGAATCAATCTATCCGAATGGAATGGATCCACATACATATGAACCGAGTCAAAAACAAATGGTAGATATTGGTAAATCAGATTTATTTGTATATACAGGGGATAATCTAGACCCAGTTGCTAAAAAGATTGCAAATGCGATGAATGATAAAAATAAAACATTATCATTAGAATCATCTTTAAATAAGACCGATTTGTTAAAAGGCGAAGAAGATGAACATGAACACGGTGAGCACGGTGAGCACGAAGAACATGAGCATCATCATGGTAAATATGATCCTCATGTTTGGTTAGATCCTGTATTAAGTCAACAATTTGCGAAAGATATAAAGGATGAATTAGTTAAAAAAGATGGTAAACATAAAGATGACTATGAAAAGAATTATAAAAAATTAGTTAGTGATTTGAAGGATTTAGATAAAGATATGAAACGTGCTGTTAAAGGTCAAGAAGGTAAAACAGTATATATTTCACATGATTCTATTGGTTATTTAGCTGATCGCTATGGTTTTAAGCAAGAAGGAATCGAAAATATGAATGCTGAAGAACCAAGTCAAAAAGATCTTACAACTATTGTAAAACAAATTAAAGAGGATAAGGTAAACTATATCCTAGCTGAAGAAAATGTGTCGAATAAAGTTGCAGACACGGTTAGAAAAGAAACACATGCAAAAACAATTTCATTTTATAATATGGGTTCTCATACTAAACAACAAGATAATGACAGTAATACGTATCAATCATTTATGAAGAAAAATATTAAAGCTATTGAAAAAGCTTTAAAAAATGAATCTTAAAATTAAAGTATATTAAAGTAAAGAAGTAAGATATGAAGATCAAGTAAATTCTATCTTACTTCTTTTTTATAGGCTTCCTTTTTCAAAAAAAAGTGGTATATTAAATTTAAATAATATGTAGGGCATTATTTATTATTTTTATGAAGTAAGGGTTTATCACTAATAGATTGGAAGGAGACAGCGTCATGAATATTTATAGACTACGTTACCAACACCATAAAGACATTGTAGATGACAATATTTTAACGGTATTTGTATTGGCCAAAAATGAAGAAGATGTAAGGAAATTTGCGAAAACGGTAAATTACAAAGTTGAAGATGTTAAACATACAACATATGAAGCTTATGAAGAAGCTAAAGCAAAAGGTGAAACATATCGCCTTGAACATGCAGATACATATATTAGCTAAGTCTGTATAACTAAAAATTATATAATTAAGGATAAATATCGATGAGTATAAGGTTACACTTAAAACTTCTTTTTGCATAAAAAATGAATGTAATCATGCAAAGAGAAGTTTTTTTATATATTATTATCTAACTTTTTTAAAAATTCTAAAGAAATTGATTTTAAAAAAATGTATAATATCTATTATGACTTTAAGAGGGAAACGAGGAAAGACAATGAAACAGAAACTTACATTTAAAGAGAATCTCTTTATTGGGTCGATGCTTTTTGGTTTGTTCTTTGGAGCAGGAAACTTAATTTTTCCACTTCATCTAGGGCAAATGGCAGGCGCAAACGTATTACTTGCGAATTTAGGATTTTTAATTACAGCAATCGGTTTACCATTTTTAGGAATTATTGCGATTGGTATTTCTAAGACGAATGGTGTATTTGCAATTTCTTCACGCGTAAGTAAAATTTATGCATACATATTTACGATTGGTCTTTATCTTGTTATTGGACCCTTCTTTGCTTTACCAAGACTTGCAACAACATCATATGAAATTGCTTTTTCACCATTTGTTTCTCCAAGCAGTGGAAAATGGATTTTACCTGTCTTTAGTATGTTGTTCTTTATCGTAGCTTGGTTTTTTGCACGTAAACCCTCTAAAATCTTAGACTATATTGGCAAGTTCTTAAATCCAGTCTTTTTGATTTTATTAGGTATCGTGGTCGTACTTGCATTGATTCACCCAATGGGCAGTATAAGTCATGCACCAATAAGTCCTGACTACAATAAGAGTGTATTATTAAAAGGTTTTATCGATGGGTATAATACATTGGATGCACTGGCATCACTAGCATTTGGCATCATTATTGTAACGACTATTAAAAAATTAGGTATTACAAATCCTAATGATATTGCTAAAGAAACAGTGAAATCGGGGGCCATTAGCATTATTGGCATGGGTGTCATCTATACACTTCTTGCAGTAATGGGAACAATGAGTCTTGGAGAATTTAAAGTAAGTGAAAATGGGGGCATTGCCCTTGCACAAATTGCCCAACATTATTTAGGTGATTTCGGAATTATTGTTTTATCACTTATTATTATTGTGGCGTGTTTAAAAACGGCAATTGGTTTAATTACAGCTTTTTCAGAAACATTTACAGAACTATTTCCTAAAACGAACTACATTGTATTAGCCACTATGGTTAGTGTATTGGCGTTTATATTTGCGAATGTCGGATTAACAAAAATTATTATGTACTCATTACCCGTATTAATGTTTATTTATCCATTAGCCATTACACTGATTTTACTAACCTTAGTAAGTCATTTATTTAATAATTCGCCAATTGTGTACCGCTTTACTACATTATTTACAGTGATTGCTGCATTTTTTGATGGTATTAAAGCGAGTCCAGAACCTTTTGTGAAAACGAACTTCGCACAATCATTAATCGGTTTTGCTGAGAATTATTTACCATTCTTTGATATTGGTATGGGATGGATTGTCCCAGCATTAATTGGATTTATTATCGGACTTATTGTCTATAAAGTTCGTGGCAACAAACACGAAGTTCAAGCATAATTAAGCCATTTACTATAAGCTATAAGAAGTTGAAATCATACGATCTTATAGCTTATTTTTTTATATATTTAAAGGTATAAATATATTTATAAAATGCATTAAAATGAAGATAATAATAATTTTGAGGAGAAATAAAGATGGACTATAAAATAGATAAAACATGGGCAATCTTTTATAAAGCCTTAGCTCATAAATTGTTAGAATATCAAAATTGTCGTGATCAATTGATTGAGAAAATACAAGAACTTTATATTAACACTCAAATCAATATGCCTAAATTAGAAATTAATAATGAAATGATAGATATGGATCCATTTACTGTGTTTGGATTATTTAATAAGAGTTCTATGACTAAAAAAAATAGAATTAAAATTATAGAAGAAATGGCCAAACTATTTGATGTGAAAGCAGATATACCACAAAATTTTGATGGTATTCCGACAGTGATGAATTTACGTGCTACATTTTATAATTTTAAGAATGATCGTGAAGCACAAGATATTGAAAATTTATGGTCGTTGTTTGAAATTGCTTTATTGTATTCAGCAGATAAAAGTGAAGATAATGAAAATAACTTTAAGAGAAAATTTAATCAAGTGATGGCTCAGCCTGGAATCGGTATGGGTAAGTTAACCAGTGGATTATTTTGGATTGATTCTGACACATTTGCCAATTTAGATTCTCGAGCGATTTGGTATATTTTTGAAGAAAGCGAAATCAGTACAAAGTATATCAATTTTGAGGTTAACTTAAAACAATCATTAACTGCGACCACGTATTTAATGATGATTGAAAAATTAAAATTATTTTTAAAAGAGGATAACTATTTGAATGATTTTATTGATTTAAGTTATGAAGCATGGCGCAAATCAAAGGAAGTCAAGCAAAGTTCAAAAGTAAAAGATATCGATGCAGATAAGGATTTAGAAGTCGTGAATTATTGGATTTATTCTCCAAAACCACAAGATGTTGATTTTGCTTCTTTTATTGAGAATGGAGAAATGTCTATTGGATATAACGAGTTAGAAGATTTCTCGAAATATGCATCTAAAGAAGAGATTAATCAAAAATTACAACAATTGAACCATAATCAGCATCATTATATTCATACGGTTAATGCCATATGGGAATTTAGTAAAGAAATGAAACGTGGGGATATTGTTTATGTGAAAAAAGGACAGACTGATATTGTAGGATGGGGCGTTGTTTCATCCAATCATCAATATAAAAATGATAAAAATATCATTCAGCTTGTTTGGAAGGAGAAAGGAAACTGGAAGATTCCAATCAAAACATTAAATAAGACGCTCACTAAAATTACGCCATATAGTGAAACGATTCGGAAATTTAATGAGTTATTTTCAGTTGAACATTCTGATGGAGTGGTTGCTACACAAACGACTTATCCCATTTATACAGCAGAACAATTCTTAGACGACGTATTTATGAATGAAGAAGACTATGACACGCTTGTGCAATTAATTAGAAGAAAAAAGAATGTCATCTTACAAGGGCCACCAGGCGTAGGTAAAACGTATGCAGCGAAACGATTGGCTTATTCAATGATAGGTGTTAAAGATAAAGAACGTGTGAAACTTGTACAATTCCATCAAAGCTATTCATATGAAGATTTTGTGATGGGTTATCGTCCTACTGAAACTGGCTTTGAATTGCGTACCGGTGCGTTTTACAATTTTTGTAAGCAAGCAGAAGAAGATAATGAGAAAGACCATTTCTTTATTATCGATGAAATTAATCGTGGCAATTTAAGTAAGATATTTGGTGAGTTGTTTATGTTAATTGAAAATGATAAGAGGGGAATGGAAATAGAATTACTCTATGCAGATGAGAAATTCTGTGTTCCAGATAATGTTTATATTATTGGTATGATGAATACAGCAGATCGAAGCTTAGCCATGCTTGATTATGCACTACGACGTCGATTTGCATTTTTTGATATGAATCCTGCCTTTGAAACCATACAATTTAAACATTATCAAGAAAATTTAAAAAATCCACAATTTGATGCATTAATTGATACAATTCAAGCACTGAATGTCGACATTCGAGATGAGGATATGTTAGGTGAGGGGTTCGTTATTGGCCATAGTTATTTCAGTAATATGGTTGATGTCACAGAGTCTGAATTATCAAATATTATTGAATTCGAAATGATACCATTATTAAAAGAATATTGGTTTGACGACCCTTCAAAAGTGGATAGTTGGAAGGTACGTTTAAGGGAAGCGATTCAATGATTAACATTCATAATATTTATTATATGTTGTCTTACGCGTTTACAGTTTTGAATAAGAAAGGCTATCAACATATAGCAACAGAATCATTTAATAATGTGGCAGATTTATATAGTGCGCTCTTGATTAAAGGCGTATCGAGTCAATTAAAATATGGTCTTCAACATGACTATTTAGAACACAATGACTCGCTTAATGTGATACGAGGAAAGATTAATGTCACAGCATCCATACAACAAGGAACAATGATGCATAAACAGTTAAATTGCACGTATGATGAATTTTCAATTAATACGTATATGAATCAAATTTTAAAAACAACAATGCTTAATGTTCTAAAATTAGATATTTCGCGCACACGTAAAAAAGCGTTAAAACGACTGCTGATATATTTTGAACAAGTAAATATATTAGATTATCGACATATTGATTGGCAGTTACGATTTGATCGTCATCACGAAACATATCGTATGTTAATGGCTATTTGTTACCTTGTTACGCAAGGACGAATTCAGTCAGAAAGAAGCGGTTCAAGAGAAACGATGATGTTCGAAGATGAACAACAGATGGCGCGTTTATATGAACGGTTTGTTAGGGCTTATTATAAAAAGGAATTTCCACAGTTAAAAGTCACCGCGTCTCATATTCCATGGGCCACTGATGATGATTATCGTCACATGTTACCGACAATGAGAAGTGATGTCATGCTCACTTATGGGAAACAATGTTTAATTATTGATACAAAGTATTATACGTCGACGTTACAACAGTATTTTGATACAAGAACGATTCATTCTGGAAATTTATATCAAATATTTGCGTATGTAAAAAATGAAGCATTTCACTTAAAATCGAAACAGATAAATGTTGCGGGGATGTTATTGTATGCGAAAACGGATGAACAACTTGTACCTGATAATACGTTTCAGATGAGTGGCAATACGATTAGTGTCAAAACATTGGATTTAAATCAAGATTTTATTCATATTGCTAAACAACTAGATGATATTGTATATAATTATTTTAAGATATAAAATAGTTAGTAGATATTGTAAAATTTCAACAATTCATATACGATATATGCAAATTAAAATGACAATTTTGACTTATAACAAAGGGGTTAATGACAATGAAACACATGCATTTATCTGTTTTAGCTTATAGTACAGGTCTACATCCTGCCTCTTGGAGACTACCACATTCATATGTTGAAGAAGTTGGAGATATTGATTTTCAAATTAAGTTAGCGAAATTAGCCGAAAAAGGTAAACTGGATGCATTCTTCTTAGGTGATGGTCAATATATATCTGGAGAAGAAACGGGACATATTTCTTATTATTTTGAACCACTAACGGCGCTTGCTGCCATTTCACGTGAAACACATTCAATTGGTTTGATAGGTACCATTTCTTCTTCTTTTTATGAACCTTATCTTGCAGCACGTATGCTTTCAAGTTTACATCAAATATCTCATGGGCGTATTGGGGCAAATATTGTAACATCTCAATTTGATTTAGAAGCACAAAACTACTCGATGCAAGCTTTACCACATCTTGAAAAACGTTATGAACGAGCAGATGAATTTATTAATGTAATGAAAAAATTATGGGAATCATTTACTGTAGAGGCTATCGTTAATCACAAAAACTCAGGAATTGGCTTAAATCATCAGTATATTCATCCACTTCATTATCAAGGAAAGTATTTTCAAGTTGCCGGAGCTATTAACATTCCAACACCAAAATATGGTCGACCACGTTTATTTCAAGCAGGAACTTCTATTCCAGGTCGTGATTTAGCAGTACGACACGTGGATGCTATTTTTTCAATTGCATGGAATTTACAAGATGGCCAACAGTTCAGACAAGACATTCATCAACGTGCCATGGAAGAAAATCGTCAACCACCTCTTGTATTACCAGGTCTCACCGTTTATGTTGATGAGAATGAGAAGGACGCTTATAAACTTAAACAACAATTAGATGATATGATCCCACTTGAAAAACGCAAGAAACAATTATCTAAAGCCATTGGTCTAGATATAAGTGAATGGACACTAGATGAAGTTGTGCCATCATTGCCACCTTATGATGCATTAGAGAAAAAAGTTATAAAATCTGTTTATGAAGCTGTACAGCGTGCTGTTATGACCGAACACCTTACCTTACGCGATGTATTAGATCGATTTGGTACTTGGGTAGGGCATAAAACGATAGTGGGGACACCGGAACAAGTAGCGGATGAAATGATTGAATGGTTTGAAAAAGAAGCGTGTGATGGTTTTATGTTAATGTCACCAACATATCCAAACGCATTTGAAAAATTTATTGATTTAGTCATTCCAGTTCTTCAAGCGCGTGGCGTGTTTAGAAAAGAATATGAAAGTCATATGTTAAAAGACCATTTAAATATAAATACAGAGAAACTATAATTAAGCTTCTCTTTTATTTAATAGATATCATGAAAAAAGACTTCCTCCATTAGGGGGAAGTCTAAAATGTTCTTTATATTATTCCATTTTAACTTTCGCTTTGTCTGATTCTTTTTTATATTTTTGATACATAATCCAAAGAATAATTGCCCATACGGGTATAAATAATACTCCAATTCTAGTTGAACTGTTAATTAATAAGATAATAAAGATAAATGCGAAGAAAGCTAGAATCGCAAATGCCATATATTTTCCGCCAGGCATTTTGAACTTACTATCTTTGTGTAATTCAGGATTACGTTTGACATAATTTAGATAGGCAATCATGATCAGTGTCCAAATTAAAATATTCAATACTGTTGAAAATATCGTAATTTGAACGAACACTTTTGTTGCATCTTTAAATACTGCATTTAAAATAACTGAAATACTTAATAAGCCGCATGTAACTAAAATAGCATAGTGAGGTACACCATGTTTATTTGTTTTATGCAAGAATGGTGGGCCTTGTTTACGACCTGCTAAACCGTACATTGTACGACTATTTGCGAAAATACCACTATTACATGATGAAGCAGCTGCTGTTAAAACGACAAAGTTAATAATACCGGCAGCAAATGGAATACCAATCAGGCCGAATAATTTTACGTAAGGACTGTCTGCTGGGTTTAGTTTATCCCAAGGTACTACAGACATGATCACTGCTAATGAGCCAATATAGAAAATTAAAATACGCGCAGGTACATTGTTAATTGCTTGAGGAATCGTTTTGTGTGGGTTCTTAGTTTCCCCAGCTGTAATTCCAATTAACTCAATACCAATAAATGAAAAGATAGCCATTTGAAATGCCATCAAGAAACCTTGAATACCATTCGGGAAAAATCCACCTCTAGACCAAAGGTTCGTTACGCTTGCTTGTCCATATGATGTTTTCATTCCAAGCACAATCATCACAATACCAACAATGATTAAGGCTACAATTGTTATCACTTTAATAATTGACAGCCAGAATTCTAACTCTCCAAATAGCTTTGCACTGAATAAGTTCAAAGCGACTAATACTAAGATAGTAAATGCAGCTGTTAGCCAGTTTGGTACTGTAGGATACCAATACCCTACATATTTCGCTACTGCAGTTACCTCAGCCATACCTGAGATAATCCAAGTTAACCAATACGTCCATCCGACCATAAATCCAGCAATTGGTCCAATATAATGATGGGCGATATCGCCAAATGATTTAAATCCTAAGTTTGATAACAATATTTCACCCATTGCTCTCATAAACATAAATAATACAAAACCGACAATAACATAAGTCAATAAAATAGACGGTCCGGCTAAATGTACAGATTCACCTGATCCAAGGAACAGTCCTGTACCAATTGCGCCACCAATAGCGATAAGTTGAATATGTCTATTACTCAACTCTCTTTGCAGTTTATCTTCTGCCATAATTTTCTTCCCTTTCATGAGTAACCTTATGACTGAAACTTTATGACTGAATCCAATACCCTTTGTTATAACATAAATAATTTTTCTAAATTTCAAATTATTTATTTGTTAAGGTTAAGGATACCCTATTTAGTTATTGTTAATCAAATAATAGTCTAATAGATAAATGTTAATACATTATTAACTATAATTAATAATGTATTAAATTGAGTGTTTTTTTAAATCTATAAGCAAATTACTTCTATTTATTTTCAATTTATTTAATAATCTAGGTTACGTAATTAAAATATGAAAGTAGGGAAATGAATGAACGATTTTAACGAAATATTGGAAAGTAGAAAATCTGTGAAAGGATTTGATCCAAATTATAAAATTCCACATGAAGAAATGAATGAAATCATTAGCAAGGCAACAAAAGCACCTTCATCAGTGAATATGCAGCCGTGGCGTTTTGTTGTTGTAGAAAGTGATGAAGCGAAAGCAAAATTACGTCCATTAATTCGTTTTAATACGTCACAAAATGATACATCATCAGCGATGATTGTTATTTTCGGTGATTTACAATGTTATGAGGAAGGCGAGTTTATCTATAACAAAGCGGTTGAGGAAGGACATATGCCTCAAGAAGTAAAAGACCAAATGTTACCTTTTGTAATGGATACTTACAAAAATAGTTCACGTGAAGTTATGAGTGACATCGTAAAAGTGGATAGTAGTTTAGCTGCGATGCAATTAATGTTAGTTGCAAAACAATATGGCTATGATACGAACCCTATCGGTGGTTTTGAGCATGACAAAATTGGCGAAGCATTCGGATATGATTTAGAACGTTACGTTCCAGTGTTAATCGTTGCGATTGGTAAGAAAGAAAAAGAACCTCATACATCATATAGAATGCCAGTTGATAAGGTAGTAGATTACCAATAATTAAAGTTTAATATAAAATATCAAAAAATATATTTTCATAAACGATTATAAAAGAAAGTTCTTTAAATAAAAATTTATGGGAATATATTTTTTCTTTAAAATGATTAATTCTTTTATAAATGGGAATAACTAACTGTATCCCGTAATAAGGAAACAATGTACATAACAATGTATTTACGATACCAATCTATATCTAGGAGAGATAAGTATGGATCAATCAAATGAAAACAAAAAACAACAACAATTAGATGCTCTAAGAAAAAATAATGATGGTACAGCAATGACTACAAATAGTGGTATGAAAGTAAGTGAAGATGAAAATTCACTGACAGTAGGGGATAGAGGTCCGACTTTACTAGAAGACTTCCACTTCCGTGAAAAAATGATGCACTTTGACCATGAACGTATTCCTGAACGTGTGGTACACGCACGTGGATTCGGTGCACATGGTGAATTCCAAGTGTATGAAGATTTAAGTGAATATACAAGTGCTGACTTCTTAACACACCCTGAAAAAACAACACCTGTATTTGTGCGTTTCTCTACTGTACAAGGTTCTAAAGGATCTCCAGATACAGTACGTGACATTCGTGGTTTTGCTACTAAATTCTATACTGATGAAGGTAACTTCGATTTAGTGGGTAACAACGCACCTGTATTCTTTATTCAAGATGCAATTAAATTCCCTGACTTCGTACATGCGTTAAAACCAGAGCCACATAATGAAATGCCACAAGGTGGTTCAGCGCACGATACATTCTGGGATTTCATTGGTCAAAACCCTGAATCTATGCACGCAGTATTCTGGGCAATGAGTGATAGAGGGATTCCTAAAAACTTCCGTCAACAAGAAGGTTTTGGTGTACACACATTTAGACTTGTAAATAAAGAAGGTCAATCTTACTTTGTTAAATTCCACTGGAAACCTAAACAAGGTTTAGAAAGCTTAGTATGGGATGAAGCACAAATCTTACATGGTAAAGACATTGATTTCCATCGTAAAGATTTATATGAATCAATTGATAAAGGCGACTATCCTGAATGGGAATTAGGCTTACAAATTATCAAACCTGAACAAGAATTTGACTTTGATTTTGATATTTTAGATCCAACTAAATTATGGCCAGAAGATCAAGTACCTGTGAAAATTGTTGGTAAAATGACGTTGAACCGTAATGTAGATAACGTCTTTGCAGAAACTGAACAAGTTGCGTTCCACCCTGCACATATTGTTCCAGGTATTGATTTCTCTAATGACCCATTATTACAAGGTCGTTTATTCTCTTACACAGATACACAAATTTCTCGTCTTGGCGGACCAAACTTTAACCAAATTCCTATTAACCGCCCAGTTGCAGACGTTCATAATAATCAACGCGATGCAATGCATCAATCATATATTCATCAAGGTCAAACAGCCTACCATAAAAATGGCTTGAACAATAATGACCCTCATACGACACCTAAAGAACAAGGTGGTTTCGAGCATTATCATGAAAAAGTAGAAGGTTATAAAGTACGTCAACGTAGTGATAGTTTCAAAGATTACTATACTCAAGCTAAATTATATAAAAACAGCTTAACTGAAGCAGAACAACAACATTTAGCTGATGCATTTTCATTTGAAATTGGTAAATGTAAATCACCAGAAGTAAAGCAAAATGCTGTTAATCAAATTAATAAAGTTGATCGTAAATTAGCTGAATACGTAGCAAATAATGTAGGTGTAGAAGTTCCGGCAGAAAACGAAGAAGTGCAATCAGATGCTAAAGATAGCCAATTAACATTAGAAAAATTTGATATCCCACTAAAAGGACACTCTGTAGCAGTGCTTGTAAATGGTGATATTAGCGCTGAAACATTAAAATCATATGCAGAAGTATTTGTTAACAACGACTTAAACTATGCATTTGTTGGACAAACAGCTAAAAACCTTAATGATGACGAAATTGGTATTACTGAAACTTATAGCACAGCAAGTTCAACAGTATTTGATAGTGTAATCGTTCTTTCAGACGGTAAAGAAATGTTACCGACTGCGATTGACTTTGTTGAAATGAGCTATAATCATAAAAAACCTGTTGTAATCACTGAAGAAGCGAAAAATGTATTACAAAGTAATCGTATTGATTTAGATGCGCCTGGTGTTGTAGTATCTAGCGAACCACAAGCTATCCTTGACGCATTCAAACGTTACAGATATTTTGATAGAAAATAAGAAATGATTGTTTGAAAAAGCCTGAGACACAATGTGTTGTCTTAGGCTTTTTTAATATATTGGCAGTCGATGATTGAATTGAACATGCGTTTGTTCCAAATTCTTTTCAATCAACACAAGTTGGAGATACGTTACTGGAGTGGACGATAAATTCAAAATGAATGCTGTCTTGCACTCTTTTGAGTAAGGAGGAGATATGATGAATCGAGGTATTAATCATATTGGTCTTACGGTTCCTAGTATTGAAAAAGCCACTGCTTTTTTTAAACAGGGACTAGATGGAAAAATTGCATATGATAGTCAAACTAAAAATGATGAACCAAGAGGTGGCGAATATGTCGAGCATATCTTAGGGCTAGAAAAAGGAACTTCAATTATTCATAAACGCATGATGGTGTTTGGTTGTGGTCCTAATATTGAAATGTTTGAATTCCAACACGCTCAACAACATGAACCACAATCACTACAAGATATAGGTTTTACACATATTTCTTTTTATATTGAAAGTGACGAATTTGAACATGTATTAGAACGTGTCAAACAGGCAGGAGGAGAGCCACTATCTGAACCACATTCTAATACAAAATATGAGAATACAGAGAATAATAAAACCGTTTATATTCGAGCGCCATGGGGAAGCTTAATCGAACTTCAAACTGTGCCTAATGGTTTTTATTATCCAAAAGATAGTGAAGCGAAGGTATTTATTCCTAAAAGTAACGATGAGTAATAAAATGGACGCAGTAGTGCATTACATTTTTCGACAGTGACGATTTTGTGTACATTTTCTAGAAACAGGGTAATAAACTAGAAAGCCTATCAAATGGCTTAATGACAGTTTAAGGGAGTAGAACAAATGATTGATATTCAAATTCAAAAATGTGACTTAATTGAAGTAATTGAATCAATAATCAATGAAAAAGTCGAAGTTGACAATCAAGATGCATGTGAATATTTAGCGACTGAAATTGTGAATGGATTAGAAAGCTACAATAGTGAAGAAACTCAAGCAAATAATTTATTAGGATTGAATAGTGCATTACGTCATGAAGTCAAAGCTTCTAACCACTCTAAAAAGATCACACTTTCAGCAAATGAAGAAGCATTCTCGTCAAACGATAATAATGTAGATGTACGTTCATCTAACTAGACTGAAAAACTTACAGCACTTTATGACATCATGTTCTTACAAATCTTACATAATAAAAAGCACTTCCTAACGAGTGAAAATGTCTTCATCTCATTCGGAGGTGCTTTTATTTATATGAAATTAGAAAAATAATGCTTTAACTATTCTGAAGAAAGAACCAAGTAATTGAAAGACATCACCAGACATTAGACAACCACCTTTCCGCAAAAAATTATATTAAGCTTCGTTAGTTGAAGTTAGCGCTTCTGTTTGAACTAAATCATCTGCTAAATCATACCAAAACTGTTGTAGTTCTTCTCTTGAACGTTTTGTATCTGTACTGTCTTGACCTACAAAATCGACATGATCCCAGTCGTGTTTAGTAGGTGTTACTTGCCAAATACCTTTTTGATTTGTATCAGTTGCTTCTGTATAAGCTTGATTGAAAGGATGTTGAGATGAAATCACAGATACAAGACCATCATTTTCTCTCCATTCTTTTTCAGTAGCTTTACCAATCACATTTCCTGTCACTGTGAATGGTAAGAACATATTATAGTCTGCTTTTTGTTTTCCTATTAAAGTCGGATGCGTTGCCTCAGCTGTATACGTTTTATAAACGATATTTGGATTAAGTGATGTTTTGCGGTTAAGATCTGTCGCGCCATCACGTGTTAAATCATAAAAACCATTATCTTTAGATTGCCATAATTTAGAGTTTTTAACGCGTAAAAGGTAAGAGATGTAGCTTTCACCAGGTTGTTGTTTTAGACCCCATTGAGACAAACCGAAGTCTACACGTGAATTTTTATTACCTAATCGTTTACCTAAATCAAAAACCACTTGACGAACAAGTGCTTCATTTCCTAATTCATCTGCAGCGTGGGTACCATTATGCGGTGTGCCTAATGTTGTAATTGAAGAAACCATATTATCGTGTCCACCTTGTAGTAAAGGAGAAATGTCACCACCATGTGTTTTTTGGTATTCAATTTCTTCTTGACTACCATTTCTTAATAATTCTTCTAATTGACGAACAGTTTGTCCTCCCATACTATGACCAACTAGATGCACTTTTTGACCAGGTTGCCAATCTTTATAAACGCCTTCGTATGTTTTACCATAGCGTTCATGTCCATATCTTTCTGCATGTGCAGCACCATAATCTACAGTACCACCTTTAATATAGTAATAAAGTTCAACGGCACGGTCATAGTTACTACCAAATGCACTGATACTTGCTTCATAAGCGTTATAACCATTTTGTTCTAAATCTTGACGAATGTTTAATTTATCGCCGCCCCAATAATGTGATAAAACATTAGGATTGATATCATCAGTAAATCCATTAAAACCATGAACAAGAATGATTGGATCTTGGTTTTTGTATTGACCTTGTTTAGCAACTTTATTGGTTTGATCTTTTGTTTCTGTCGTACCTTGCTGTTGAGATGTATTATTTGTTGTTGCTACTGCATTATTAGCTAATGTCTCTAAGCCAGCCTGTGAATTTTTTTGATCTTTAGCATCTTTATGTCCAACAGTTTCATTTGTTGTACCGTCAATTGAGATCGCTTCATCTTTAGTGTTTAAAGTATTCACTGTAGGTGCAGCAGGATCTGTGGGTTGTTTAGCTGTCACTGTTTGTTTTGTTTCAGTTGTGTCTACAGTATCGTTTGTTTTTCCAGTAGATGGTGCCTCTACGTCATTATTTTTTATTGCATCCTGATTTACATTTGAATCTTGTTGAGTTTTTGATGGTGTTAATTCTTTACTCTCTGTTAGAGGTGTTGACTGAGATGTTTTTGTTGAATGACTGTCAGTTGTTTTTGAAGTATTGTCTTTTGTAGATGATGTGTTGGTTTCAGCAGTCGTTGTTTGAGTTGTTGTTTTCTCTTCTGTCGGACTTTCATTTGTCACGTTTTCTGAAGAGTGAGCTTGATTTTTAGTAGTTGATGTTTCAGTTGTGTTATCTTTTTTATCTGAGGCTAGTGTGTCTTTTTGAATTGTGTTTTTAGTCGATTCTTGTGTTTCAAGAGAAGGTTGCTCCTCTTTAGTTGAAACTGATTCAGGGTCATCAGAAGATGTTTTTGTAGTTGATGCTTCTTCAGTTTCAGCTACTGAATGTTTTGTAGATTGATGAGTTACAATGTTGTCAGTTGTTCCTTCATTAGTATTTAATTGATCAGTGCTATCTTTAACTTGAGTTGAAGCTTTGTTTTCATTATGTAAGCGTTGTGCTTCATTTTCATTAGTTACTGATTGAGATGTAGAAGTAGCTTGTTCGTCAGATTGAACATTGTCTTGTTGTGTTTCTTGATTATCAGATTGTTTTTTATGATCCCCAATAGATTGTGCTACAGCTGATTCAGGATTTCCCACTTCCTGATGTGTTTCTGCTGCCTGTGCAGCACCGCCTCCCATAAATAGCAATGTCGCTACTAAAATGGATGATGCACCCACACTGAATTTACGAATACTGTATCTGTTTTCACTTTTTTTCATAAATAGCACCTCTATTAATTGTTTTTTGTTATAAAATATATAGATTAAATAAAAATATTAATTATTGAACGTGGAATAAATCCGAAAAGTTTACTAAATATCGCTTTAATATTTTCCAAAGTAACCATCCTTTCTTAACAGACAATTTAGAAAGCGTTTACAAATATGGCGAAAAATTGTCGTATGTAGAACAGAGCTACATACGAGATTCAACCATCAACGTTGTCTATTGAATGTAAATAGATAGTAACGCTATATGAAAGCGTTGTCAATAATCTGTCACAATTACATAGAGTAAATGTACATTTTAAGGATATATGAACTTGAAATGTGTAATAACATCGTAAACTAAGGAGCGAAATCCTAATAAAGTAAACTGTTCCTTAAAAATCATTACTTGTGTATATTCAAATGTAACTCGGGGTTTTTAGGCGAACGAGGTGGTGTAATACGTCTCCCTTTTCCAAGAGACATTTGGATAATCGATGATACTAACATAATCGAATTGAAAATAATCATTAGTAGAAATACTTTATGATCAGCATCAATAGCAATATCTTTTATACGCTTAATATAAATTGAAGTGTTTGTAATATTTTCTGTATAAACAGATTGTGTTCCTTTTTGAATATTATATTTAATCAGATAGGCAATCACTGGAACAAGAAATGCTGCCGCGTAGTTACGTATTGTGTGCATCGTTTGAGAACGCTGACCAGCTTGAAGTAAATCGCCATCTAATAATGTTGCCATAGCACCACTTACAAGTGTCATACTTGCACCAAAACCAAGTAGGAAACCTTGAATATAAAGTAAATGAATATTTACAATATCATGTAAAATCATCCAATGAACACTGACATAAAGTAATGCTGATGAGCCTAATGTGCCTAAAACACCAGCTCCCACTGCACTATAGATAAACATTTTAATAAATCCTGTCACAATGACACCTATGAAAAAGAATAAATAAAAATGTAAAGATATAGTGAAAGGTAATTTTAAGATTCTAATTATATACACATTAATTCCTGCAATACCACATAATAAGGCTAAATGTGAAGATATAGCCATTGTTGCACCAACAAGTGGTTTCTTTGTTAATAACGTTTTAAAGTGAACAAATGGATGTTTTGCTTCGTGATTAAAAACTACAAAATTTACAATGAATAAAATTGCTATAATTAGGATAGGCCAGACCCAGAGAGACCCGTACCCTTTTTGTGTAAGCATCCCCATCGGTAGCGTAAGAGCAATCGTACTAAGAACTAATGAAATAATCATAGGACGACTAATATGAATAGGTTCAGAATGTTGATATTCTTCTTTTGTTAAGAATATTGAACCTAAAATAAGACATAAGATAGCTGAAATAATATTAATAATAAAGATCCAATGCCAACGATCTAATTCTAAAGATAGACTACCTGATAGACCTCCCAATGCATTTGCGCCAAATAAACCTACAATAACCATTAATAAGAATACATTGCGGTATTGTTTAGGGAAATTGAGAAAGAGTTTTGGTAAAAGTGTGAAGAATAAGACGCCGGTACTTAAACTTTGTAACCCTTTAGCAATAGATAAAATAATTAAGTCGAAGGAAAAAAGCCCAATAATCGAGCCGATTAAAAATAGAGTTACAAAGAATAAAAAATTACGTCTAAACCCGAATTTGTGTGTCAATGTATGTCCAAGTGGCACGCCAAGTGCAAAGGCAAAGTTAGCAATCACAGAAGGTATAATGAGATATTGAGAACCTATACCAAATGATGTTTGTAAAATACCTTGATTTAAACTATAAGCCAAATTTGAAAAATATTGTGAACCAATGCCGAAGATAGTTAGTATGCCAAGTATTGATATTTCTAGCATTTTTCCTTTTTTAGATGACCAAAAGTCCATTTTTTTCACTCCGATATATGAATATGGTGTATCGTCATTTCGCAACTTAACTATTGTACTCTTATAAATGGGAAAAATAAATAAGAGTGTCTTATATATAAAATATGAAATAAAAAGAAACCTAAGAATTTAATCTTAGGTTTCTTAGATAGCGGAGGGAGAAGGATTTGAACCAACGCGAGCTAAAAGCTCCTACTAACCATAAAATGGTTAGCCTCTTAAGCCAGGCTTGAGTATCCCTCCATAATTTTACTTTAATACTATACTATATATTTTGAAGTTTGTAAAGAAAAATATTTTTTATGTAAATAATTTATAAATGTACATTAAAGTTAAAAATAAATTGTTTTATAAAAAAGACGCATACTGTCCTTTGTTTGTTTTATAATATTGATGTACATATTTTATTTTAAACATAAAACCAATTCATTTTTAAATGGAAGAAAGCAGGGGACAAATTAATGCTAAAATCTAAATTTGGTAAATCATTAGTAGCGAGTGTCGTTATTGGTGCCAGTGTACTAGGATATTCTGCCCAACATCAAGAGGCTAAAGCTGTAGAAACCAACTATTATTATGACGGGATACAAAGAGGATCATATCAAGCGTATTTAAAAGCGAAAAAAATTAGTAACAGCAGTATTTCAATCCAACGCTATCCAAATGGCTCACAAAATAATTTAAAGGCGATTGGCCGTGTATCTAATTTAAATGGCTGGAAAAAAGGCTCTCGCGATGCATCTGTAAGAAAGCAAGATTCTATGGGAACAGGAACAGTGATTGGGGCACATACATTTGTAACCAATGCACATGTTATCGATGATCAATATGGTCGTGCAGCGGCTCCGAAATATATTAAATTTCAAATGAATCGTGATGGAAGTCGTATGCCATATGTTTTCCAAGCAACAGAAGTGATTAAAGTACCACAATATGATATTGCAGTGGTTCACACAAAACAAAATATGTCTAAATATGTGAAACCAGTTAAAATTGCAACGGATTCAGAGATTAAACAATTGAAATTCAATTCGCCACTTTATTCATTAGGATATCCATGGCAATATAACGACAACACAAAAGCGTATTTTAATAAACTTCGTGTAACTCAATTCTCAACAAATGGTACAGAGATTCAAACGAAAGATATTTTTAGATCAGGTGCTTCAGGCTCACCAATGTTAAATAGTACATTTACAAAAATGTATGGCTTAAGAACATATGGATATAACTTAATGGGTGGTTCAACGGATGCTTATGCTAAACAAGAAATGTCTGGTGGCGAATCGTTTAAAGGATATGCTGGTCGTTTCGTACGTCAACATATTAAGTAATTAATATAAAAAGTACATGCTTTAGATAATGAAGTGTGTACTTTTTCATAACGACATACAATGTCTGTTTAATATTGTAAGTTAAGGTATATATTTTTTTATTTTAAAAGGAGCGAAATAAATGAAGAAACATTACTTAGCTATCGGCGCTATAACGGCGACAACTTTACTTGCAGGTTGTGATTTAGGAGATATGATTGGGCTCAATAATTCTAGTGAAAAATCAGAACATACGACATCACAAAGTAACCAATCATCAAATAAAAACACTTCAGATAATGATAACAATAATACCCAACAAGATAGTAATAAAAGTTCAAATGATAACAATCAACAAGAAAATAAAACAAATAGTAATGTCGACAACTTATCTCAAGCTGAAAAAGTAGCGTTAGCTTTAAATGATCCTTCAGTGTCAGATTATGCTATTAACGCAAATGAATTAAGAAATCATAGTTATCTTGAACAAGGAAATGTGAGTAAAATTCATAAAAATATTGATACATACAAACTAGCTTCTATGGATTATCCTATTAATGGTTCACCATCTGGAATGGTATTTTACAGCGCATCTCCTTCGAGAGGAGCTTTTGTAACAGTTATTGGAGTAAGTAACGATAAAGTACTCGTGGCAGGTACACAATACGATGCAAACTATCAACAATTAAGAGATAACGGTAAAGAATTGGATGTAAGTACATTATATGATAAATATAATAATTCTGATTATGAAGAAATAGCAAAACAAATAGTATTTGCAGGAAGTCAAAGATCGTTAAATACTGATTCTGACGAATCTTCATCTACTGAAAAGGTAACACGTGCAAACGTCATTGATAAGGTAGAAGATTATGAAGGTCATCAATTAGATACAGAGACGTACACATATAAAGAACCAGAACAAGATGAAAACGGAGATTGGGGCTTCTCAATTTTAGATAAAAATGGAGATTTAGTTGGCTCATATATCGTTACTTCTGACGGCATAGTGACAAAATATGATGAACATGGAGATCCAATTGATTAATAAAAAGCAACAGCTGATTTTAATGGTCAGCTGTTGTTTTCTGTGTAAGTACGTTTAATTTCATCTAAACGGTCAATAAAACTATCGATATATGATTCCGGAGCGATAATTTTTGCTAAAGGAGCAAGTTGATAAGCAATGTAATAAGCATCAAACCGTGTGCAATTTACCCATGCCAAAATGGTGTCTTCATTACGTGAAACAATCTCTTTAATTGAAAATTGTTGTTTAAATTGATTCCAAATGGTTGTACTCGTTTCAAATAATACTGCATTATTCGCGAAGTCTTTAGAAAATTTTGTATCTAGAACGTGTAAGGATTGTATCGATTTCAAAGAAACGGTATGTATTTTATGTTGAAATTCGTAAGTAAACCAATAATCATAATGCATATACAAAATAGATAATGGTTTAATAGTCATTTTGTTATGATCTACTTCAATACGCACTCTATGTTTATTGACGATTGCTTTTTGAAGGTCCATTAATCGTTTTCCAGGAAGTAAATCATCACGTACTTTGAATTGATGTAACATCGTCATCAAAATATGTTTATCTTCTATTCTGACAGACGACATCGCATGTAGGAAAAATTTGTAAATATCGTAATGAAGAATAGGTGTGAGACTTTGTAACTTAATGAGTAAACTTAGTACACCAAGACTTTGTTTGTTCGTAGTATCATGGGTGAGTTCATAACCACCTAATTGATAATTATAGACAATTTTAGTATGATTGCTTCTCCAAAAATGACTTTCATAAAAAAATGTATTAATTGTATTAATATCACGTTGAATAGATTTTTTGCTGACATTTGTAAAGCGATCTAAGTCTTCTTGAGTGACAACATGACCATTTAATAATAATGTCAAAATATTAAGTATACGTGTTGCTTTATCCAAAGATATATCTCCCTTTTATTAAAGTGAAAAAATTTTCAAAAATAATGATATAGCTTGTAATAGAGTTTGTTACTATATAATTTGACAAAATATTAATAGTTAAACATTGATTTTAACATTAATATTGAATGGATAAAGAATGGTGAGACCGTAATAATGCATAAACTGTATCTAACGATGGCGTAGAGAGGTGATGTGTTCTAGCCTTACGGTAAATAAAACCTTGAATTGCTTCTACTTCAAGGGGCTGATGATTTATAACATCATAATACATACTTGTCCCCATATGATCTGGATAACCAGCATAGATATGCATAATATCTTCAACAATCGTGTCGGGTAATGTAATACCTTCTGCCATAGCGACTTGTTTACCTTCTTCTAATAAGCGTGTGCATAATTGATAGACTTCTGGAATTTTTAAAATTTGTGCAGTGTTGCCACCTAAAGCAGTAATCGAATTAACACCAAGATTGACAAGTAATTTATACCAAATCGTTGTTTCTATGTGATCTTCTAATATAAGTTCTATTTTAGTGTGTTCTAAATAGTGTTTAAGCTGTTCAGTCCGACGATCATGCTGAATATGCAAACGGTAATCTCTGAAATGGATCACTTCATCGTCTTTTTTCTGCCCACTAATATAGACCACAGCTTGGTAGACATATTTAAATGGTAAAGTTGAACGTAAACCATATCCATTTTGAGCTAAAATAATCGTTGTCTCATCATGAGTAAGACGGTTTAAGTCTGGAACTAAAGATTCAAGTTGATGTGTTTTGACTGCCACGATAATCACATCGAAGGGGTCAGTCATAGACTTAATATCTTTAACAATAATATGTTGATTTGCAGGTTGAAAGTGAATGGACTTATTTGTTCTTCCAAGTAATGTGATATGAGGTAATACTTGTTGTAATTCGTAGGCAATCGTCGTACCTACAGCGCCTGGTCCAATAATCGCAATACGCATTTATAACTTTCCTTTCTTTAAAATATTACATATAATTATACGTGATATTATTGAGATAATGTTATAGGAGATCGATAAAATAATGAAAAATTTGTCAAAACTTATGGAAATGAAGCAAAATGGTACAAAAATTTCAATGGTTACAGCATACGATTATCCCAGTGCAAAACAAGCGCAACAAGCCAATATTGATATGATTCTAGTTGGTGATTCGCTAGGAATGACAGTCTTAGGTTATGATACAACCACTCAAGTTACTTTAGATGATATGATTCATCATGGTAAAGCTGTTCGTCGAGGCGCCGATGATACATTTATCGTTGTAGACTTACCTATCGGAGCGGTAGGCGTAAGTGCGGAACATGATTTAAATCATGCGATAACGTTATATCAACAAACCAATGCGAATGCATTAAAAGCAGAAGGTGCCCATTTAACTGACTTCATTAAAAAATCGACACAAATGGGTATTCCAATTGTTGCACATCTTGGTTTAATGCCACAAAGTGTCGGTGTTATGGGTTACAAGTTACAAGGTGGTACAAAAGACGCAGCAGAACAACTTATTCGTGATGCACATGCCGTTCAAGAAGCAGGTGCAGTGGCGTTAGTATTAGAAGCTATTCCAAGTGACTTAGCTGGATTAATTAGTAAACAATTAGACATTCCAGTTATTGGTATTGGGGCAGGTAAAGATACAGACGGACAAGTATTGGTGTATCACGATATGTTAAATTATGGCGTAGAACGTTATGCTAAATTCGTAAAACAGTTTGCAGATTTATCTGTAGGCATTGATGGTATGAAGCAATATGATAAAGAAGTGAAAGCAGGAGCATTTCCTGCAGAAGCACATACGTATAAGAAAAAAGTATTAGATGAGGTTAATAAAAATGACACAAGTAATTAATACTGTAAAAGAGATGCAAACAATCGCACAACGCATAAAAGCGTCTGGTCAATCAATAGGTTTCATTCCAACAATGGGTGCGCTTCATGAAGGACATTTAAGTATGATGCGACGTTCAGTTGAAGAAAACGATGTGACAGTCATTAGTGTATTTGTAAATCCATTACAATTTGGACCTAATGAAGATTATGATGCATATCCTCGCCAAATTGATAAGGATGTTTCTTTAGTTAAAGCTATTCATGTCGATTATGTATTCCATCCTTCCGTTGAAGAGATGTATCCAGATGAATTAGGCATCACATTAAAGGTGGGACGTCTAGGGGAAGTCTTAGAAGGCCCACAACGTCCTGGACATTTTGATGGTGTCGTTACAGTAGTTAATAAATTATTTAATATCGTAAGTCCTAATAAAGCCTATTTTGGTAAAAAAGATGCACAACAATTAGCAATTATTGAGAAAATGGTAAAAGATTTTAATCATCCTATTGAAATTGTCGGCGTCGATATAGTACGTGAAGACGATGGACTGGCGCGTAGTTCTCGTAATGTGTATTTGACTGATGAAGAACGTAAAGAAGCGGTTCATCTAAGTAAAAGTTTAAAATTAGCCAAAGACATGTATGCAGAAGGTGAACGTCGAAGTCATATACTTGTAGGTGCAATAAAAACATACTTACAAGAACATACAAGCGGTCATATCGACGAAGTCGCAATTTATAGTTATCCTGAACTTGAAGTTGTTAATGAAATAAATGGTCAAATTTTTATTGCTTTAGCTGTCAAATTTTCTAAAGCACGTTTAATAGATAATATTATTTTAGGGAGTAAATAGAGAAAATGATTAGAACAATGATGAATAGTAAAATTCATAGAGCACGTGTCACAGAATCCAATTTAAATTATGTAGGAAGTATCACGATCGATGCCGATATTTTAGATGCGGTTGATATTCTTCCAAATGAAAAGGTTGCTATTGTAAACAATAATAATGGAGCACGTTTCGAAACATATGTGATTGCGGGTGAACGTGGTAGTGGAAAAATTTGTCTCAATGGTGCTGCATCTCGCTTAGTAGAAGTAGATGATATTGTTATTATTATGACTTATGTACAGTTGGACGAACGTGAATTAATCGATCATGCACCTAAAGTAGCGATTATGAACGAAAATAATGAAATAATTCAAATGATTCATGAAAAAGAAAATACAATAATTAAGTAATTAAGTGAGCGTGCAGTCTTAAAGAGATTATTTTGGAAAGACTAGCACGCTTTTTATATATTAAGAGTATAGAGTTATGAGTTTTTTAGAAAGTTTTGATGCATAGTGATGTTATTATGGGAAAAATAAGAGGAAAACCATCAAACGAAATAAGAATATTAAGAGGTTTTATATGTGTTTATTCTAATTAACGAAGGGTAGATACGAGTAAAGGTAAATAAAAGGGATGATAAAAATGAATTATATAAAATATTTAGAATCAAAAGATGGAACTAAACTCTATACAAAAGTTAATGAAGTTAAAGAAAGTAAAGCAAATATTATAATTGCACATGGTCTTGCAGAGCATCTAGACCGTTATGATGAATTGGTCGCGTTTTTAAATGAGCATCATTATAATGTCGTTCGTTTTGATCAACGTGGTCATGGGCGTTCTGAAGGTAAGAGAGTATTTTATAGTCATGTGGATGAAATCATTGATGACTTGGATAGGATAATTAACTACACTAAGGAGAATTATAGTGGAAGAGTATTTTTAATCGGACATAGTATGGGAGGTTACGCGGTAACTTTATTTGGTACCAAATACCCTAATAAAGTAGATGGCATTATTACTTCTGGCGCACTAACGCGCTATAATAAAAGTACATTCGGAGAGCCAGATAAAAATATTTCAGCAGATACATATGTCAAAAATGAACTGGAAGACGGTGTTTGTTCTGACGAAGAAATTATCCAAAAATATAGAGATGATGATTTAGTCGCTAAAGAGATTTCTATAGGCCTCATATTTACCCTGATGGATGGTATTGCCTATCTAAAAGAACATCCAAGCCATTTTATAGATCCAGTACTCATCTTACATGGTAAAGAAGATGGTCTCGTAAGCTATAAAGATTCTATCGATTTATATAATGAAATTGCTTCTAAGAAAAAGTCTCTGTATATTTATGAAAATTTACAACATGAAATTTTCAATGAGTCGTCATATAATCAAAGTATTTTTAGAGATATCATTGATTGGTTGGATAGTAAAAATAGATAAAATATGATGTTTGACGTGAAACAATGAAGTTAATATTAAAACAACCATGAGTAGGAGTATTCTCACTCATGGTTTTTAATTGACTAATAATATGTGTGGCGAAGTTATTTTAATCCTACATATTCTTCTAAAGTTTTACCAGATTGATATACTTTGGTTGCAGTATCTTTTCCTAAATAACGTAAATGCCATGGTTCGTATTGATAACCAGTAATTTTTTCTTTTCCTTTAGGATATCTCACGATAAAGCCGTATTTATGTGCGTTTTTCGCAATCCATTGCCCTTCTTTTGTTTTTCCGAAACTTGCATATAAGTTTTTATCTGAATTAACGCCACCGATGTCAAATGTAAGACCTGTTTGATGTTCTGAGTAGCCAGGACGTGCGCTATATTTATCTGCAGCTTTTTTACCATCGCGTGCAGCATAACGATTGTATAGTTGAACTTGAGTAGGATAACTTCTGTAGCCACTCATTTTGTATAAGTTAATACCCTCTTTTTGTGCAGCACTAAATAATTGTTGTAAGGCTTGTTGGGCTTTTGGATCTTCACCAGGATTATAATTTGAAGGAAGACCTATATTTTTATTTACAATTAAAATACCATCGATATATGTACGACCCTCTTTAATAACTTTTTTATGTTTTTGTTGATTGTCATCACTTTTATTAGTTTGAGATGTTTGTTTAGTATTATTTTCATTTTCATCATTACTATGTGAGCAAGCTGAAAGTAATAAAGCGCTTGTCATTAGGACTGCAGAGAATTTTTTCATGCTTAAACTCCTTTAAATTTTAATTACTATAAACAATAATGAAACATTGTACACAGTGTAACATAGTTTTTTAATTATATAAGATACAACTTTTATGAAAAAATGGTATTTTAACAAAATTTATATTTATCTTCCTCTTCAAATAATGTATAAATAATGTATAGTATATTAGTAAAATAAGAAGAATGTATGAGGGGCCAATAGATGAAAAAATTTTTATTTTTGGGTAGTATCATGATGATGTTATTAGCTGCTTGTAGTACGCATGAATCTTCAAAAGAAGATAATAAATCAAAATCAAATCAAAATAACGTTCAAAAAGCTAAAAAGAACGAATCAGATAAAAAAGATGAAACGTCATTAACCAATACGTCTAAATTATCAACGAAAGAACGATTAGCATTAGCATTCTGTATTGATGGTGTCGATCAATATACATTGACTAAAAATGAAATTCTAACTGGAATTTATGAATATAGATTACCTACGGGCAAACATAATTATAAATTAGTTGATTTTACATTGGTTAAAGTGAAACAACCAGTAAAACATGCACCAAAACATATGCAGTTCTTTACGGTTTATCCAGATAAAAGTACCTATCAAGCGCTAATTGGAGTTAATAAAGATACAGTTTATGTAGGACGTATGCAAAAAGGTACATTGGATTATAACGATTTACTTGATAAAGGAAAAGAAGCTAGTTTAGAAGAAGTATATAAACATAATAAAGATAATAAAGCTTTACCAGAACTTATAAGTAAAATGCATATTTCAAACTCGTTACCTGATAGTGCTAATGATAATGGGAATCCGTTAGCTTCAAATGATTTAGAAAAATCTGGTAGTGTCAATACGCGTTATCGTAACGAAGTGTATCAATTAATTTCTGATTTTGATGACGTAGAATTAAAAAAATCAGGTTATTTATGGGATGATGTCAAAATGACAGATCATAATGGTAACTGGATTGTGAACTATCGTAACAAAAAAGGCGAGATTCTAGGTACATATAGAATGAAACACGGAAAAATTCAAAAATTAGATGAAAATGGCAAAATGGTAAAAGAAGAAAAATAAATGAATTGTTAATAAAACGTTGTGAGATGTTTAAATTAAGACATTTTACAACGTTTTTCTGTTTATTATGATACGATGAATAAGATTGTAGGAGGTTCGGAGCAAATGAAATATAAAAATACAACATTTCATTTTTCAAGGAATACATGGCAGTATTTAAAGTATAAAAGTGGTGATGATAGATGATGACTTTTTTAGCCATTACCATTTTTGTACTCACATTAATTTTTGTAATTTGGCAACCCAAAGGATTAGATATTTCGATTACTGCTGTTATTGGTGCAGTTGTAGCACTTCTGACGGGCGTAGTAGGATGGTCAGATGTTATGGAAGTGACGAGTATAGTATGGAATGCAACGCTAATATTTGTGGCTATTATTCTTATTTCACTTATTTTAGATGAAATTGGCTTTTTTGAATGGGCAGCACTTCATATGGTAAAGGCATCTCAAGGCGATGGACGAAAGATGTTTATTTTCATTATGATACTTGGAGCGATAGTAGCAGCATTTTTTGCGAATGATGGGGCAGCACTTATTCTCACTCCTATAGTATTAGCAATGGTACGTCACTTAGGTTTCAAAGAAAAGATGGTATTTCCATTTATTATCGCCAGTGGCTTTATTGCGGATACTACATCCTTACCGTTTACAGTGAGTAATTTAGTAAATATTGTTTCAGCAGATTATTTTAATATTGGATTTATAGAATATTTAAGTCGTATGATACTTCCAAATATATTTTCATTAATCGCAAGTATTGTTGTATTGTGGCTTTATTTTAAAAAGGCAATGCCAAAGCAAGTGGATATAACAAAAATGAAGGCACCTCAATTAGTTATTAAAGATGCTTCATTATTCCGTATATCGTGGTTCGTATTAGTTTTATTACTTATAGGTTATATGATGAGTGAGTTTGTTCGTGTGCCTGTCTCTATTATTGCAGGTAGTATTGCTTTTATTTTTCTTATTTTAGCGGCGAAATCGAATGCCGTTCCAGTTAGAAAAGTTGTAAAAGGCGCACCATGGAATATTGTTATATTTTCACTGGGAATGTACTTAGTTGTCTTTGGTTTGAAAAACGTGGGAATCACTCATGTGTTAGGTCATATATTTTCAAATATCGCGCATCAAGGTTTATTTACTAGTATTATGGGTGTTGGTTTTATCTCAGCTATACTCTCTTCAATAATGAATAATTTACCTACCGTACTCATTGATGCGATTGCCATTCATCAATCAGCAGTTACTGATGTACTCAAAGAGGGAATGATATATGCTAACGTAATAGGTTCAGATTTAGGACCTAAAATTACACCGATTGGTTCTTTAGCTACATTGTTATGGCTTCATGTTTTAGCTCAAAAAGGAATTAAAATATCATGGGGCACCTATTTTAAAACAGGTATCGTTATTACCCTTCCAGTTTTATTCATGACCTTACTAGGTTTATATTTAACATTAAAATTGATATAGACAGACTTATTAAAAAGAAGCCAAAAATGATATGATTTTTGGCTTTTGTTATATAAAACAAAAAGTTTAAAATTATTAAAAATGTAATATTATCATTTTTGTTTAAATAGGTTATGATAAATTATATATATTTTGATTTTTGATTCATATGTAATGAATAACAAGGGGATGACATAAATGAAAAAGAATAAAACTGGAAAGTTTAAACTAGAAATGCCGCACACCTATGCAATATTAATGTTGATTATAGTAATTTCCTGGTTACTTACTTATATTATTCCTGCTGGAGAATATGCGAGAGAAAAGAAAAACGGACAAACCATAGTTATTCCTGGTACCTATCACACAGTATCTTCAGAACATCTAAATTTTTTGAATATATTTAGAGCTGTCCCAGAAGGATTGATTAGTGGGGGAGAAATTGTTTTTTATGTATTTTTAGTGGGTGGCGCTTTTGGAATTGTCCACAAAACAGGTGCTTTTGAAAATGGTGTAAATAAAGCTATGAGAGTTTTGGGAAAAGCCAACTTTTTAATGATCCCACTAACGATGATCATCTTTTCAATATTAGGTTTTACAATAGGTTTAGCTGAAGAAACTATTATATTTGTTCCCATTGGTATTATTATTGCTCGTACCTTAGGTTATGATGCATTAACCGGTGCTGCCATGGTTATTTTGGGGGCAGCTAGTGGTTTTAGTGGGGGCATGTTAAATCCTTTTACAGTTGGGGTGGCTCAAACAGTTGCTGAACTTCCAATGTTTTCAGGTTGGGGCCTTCGAACTATCATATATCTTTTTATATTAGCAACGGCCATTTCAACTGTAATGTTATATGCTAGTAAAGTTAAAAAAGATAAAACTAAAAGTATTGTGTATCATTTAGAAAAAGAAGAAGGACAAGTTAATCAAGACATCGATTATCAACACTTTAGTAAAAAACAAGCATTTAGTTTAATGATTATTATGGCAACTATCCTCTTCAATATATTTGGTATTTTTAAATTTGGATGGAGTTTCAATGAAATGAGCGCTAATTTCTTATTTGCAGGAATTTTAGCGGGCTTAGTAGGTGGCTTAGGGTTTAATGGTACGTTTGATGCTTTAGTAGATGGAATGAAAAATATTCTATTTGGAGCAATGATTGTTGGTATCGCAAAAGGAATTATCGTACTGTTAGAAAATGGGAAAATCATAGATACCATTGTTCATGCATTGACGACCTTATTATCAGATGTACCAACGTCATTAGTGATTATAGCTATGTTTATTTTACAATTCATTCTTAATTTCTTTATTCCATCAGGTTCGGGTCAAGCATTAACGACGATGCCTTTAATGGTTCCTATCTCTGATTTGTTACATATTAATCGTCAGCTTACTGTCTTAGCCTTCCAATATGGTGATGCAATAAGTAATATTCTATTTCCTACATCAGCAATTTTAATGGGAGCTCTAGCTGTAGGTAAAATTTCTTATACTGAATGGTTGAAGTTTGTATGGAAACCTATATTAATATGGATAATTATATGTAGCGTTGCTATGTCTATTGCTTTAGTAATAGGATACTAAAAAAATAAGGTAAGACTGACGGTTGTCTGAAGTTAGTGAGATGGATGTCTTGAAAATCTTGTGAAAATAACGAAAGAGCGTGTGTTCATGTTAAATGAGCGCACGCTTTTTTTTATACATTAACCTTTTGATGAAGTACTGTTTTGATAACGACCATGTACAAAGAAATATAAAATCATTGCAATAATAATTAGACCTGCCATTGCAAGATATAAATAGCGATAGCCCATAAATGGAATGAGTAGACCTAAAATGAAAGGACCCATGCCTGCACCAAAGTCCACAAAGATATAGAACGTTGATGTAGCTAATCCCATCTTACTAGTGGGTGATTGTTGAATGGCAATGGCTTGTGCAGTTGGAACGATGGTTCCATAACCAAAGCCAATAAATGCTGCAGATAGTAATAGTAAAAATGGAGAACTTACTATACTTAAAATAGCTAATCCTATTGCAAAACTTAGAAGTACAGGATACATGACTTTATTTTCGCCAAAATGATCATAAATTTTTCCAGTGAATGGACGTGTCACAAAGGTCACAACTGCAAATACAATAAAGAAGAAACTAGATGCAGTAACTAAATGTAACATTTCACTGTATATTGATAAGAATGAAAGTACACTTGCATAAGCAATTCCTACTAAGATGACGACACATGAAATAGGCAATGCTTCTTTTTGTAAGAAAGCACTGAGACCTTTAGGACGTGATTGTTCTTCAGTAACTATGTCATGATTCATCGGTAATTTTTTAATTAATAAAGTAAAACTAAATGAAACGACAATGCTAATCAAACTGATGCCAAAAATTGAAGAAAATCCTAAATTATTATTTAATACTAGTCCTAAGAATGGGCCAAAAGCGGAAGCAAGCGTTACGCTTAAACCGTAGTAACCGATACCCTCACCTTTACGTTCTTCTGGAATTAATCTAGAAGAAATCGTACCCGTTGCTGTTGAAGAGAAACCAAAGGCAATTCCATGAATAAAACGAACGAACATCAAAATAAGAATACTATGAATTGTAAAATATAAAGCGATAGCTATAATAGAGCCAATGACACCGCCAATGAGCACATTTTTAGGTTGCAGATGATCGATGATTCTTCCAGCGCCTAATCTTCCAGCTAGCATGCCAATGATAAATACACCAGCTGCTAATCCGCCAATACTTTCTGAAGCATGGTACGTTTCGATTGTGAATTGTGTAATTGTCACAATAAGCATGTAGTGAATTAAATACATAAATAAATTCACAATCGTTACAAAGATAAAGTCTTTTGACCATAAACGTTGCGACATGTTTAACCTCCTCTATTTAATCCTATTTATCTTAATTTATACTTAATTATTATAATATTAGCTAGACTTAATGTATAATTAGAATAATTTAATTTAATATAAGTAAAACTAATATAAGGGAGGAGAACATATGAATTTTGAACAGCTAATATATGTTAAATCAGTATACGAACAAGAATCAATGATTCGTGCAAGTGAACTGATGCATATTAGTCAATCTGCCATGAGTCAATCGATTGCTAATCTGGAAACAGAATTAGGATATTCATTATTTTATCGCTCCAGAAAAGGGACAGTACCGACAGAAATTGGCAAACGATTGATTCCAAAAATATTGGAAATTTTGGAAGCGAAAGAACATCTCATGCTAGAAGTAGAACGTTTACAAACACATATAACAGGAAAATTAACCATAGCCACTATACCAACGTTATTTCACAAACTACTTCCTAAAGTCATTTCTCAATTTAAAGTGGATTATCCAAACGTAGATATTGAAGTTATAGAATCTGACCGTGAAAATATTATAAAAATGTTGAGAAATAATGAGATAGATTTAGGATTAATTGGTAAAAAAGAATCAGATAAAACAATGTCATTAATTCATGAATTTCCTCTTAATTTATCGACGAATTTTAAACTTATTGTACCTGCTAAATCTAAACTTACGTTTAAAGATACTGTTAATTTAGAGGATATTAAAGACTATCCTTTTATTCTCTATGATCGTAGCTTTTACCATCATCATTTGAAAAAATTCGAAGAAGAAAATGGGGAATTAAAAATTGTATTTCGTACGCATAATCCCATCGTTTTATTAAGAACTGTTGCAGAAGGCTTAGGTGTAGGTATGATTTCTAGTTACATGATCGAAGACGAACCCATTTTAAATGACGAATACATTGAGGCCATACCTCTCGGCCATCCTTTTGATTATTCAGTGTATTTTACAGCGATAGTCAATGACAACAGAAAAAATGAAACCTCTTTATTACGATTTATTGATTATTTAAAGAAGTAATCATTAACAAAACTTTGTTCAAAAGTTCACAAACTTTTCATAGTATTTTACATACAAAGTGCTAACATAATAATTGAAAGTTATATTACTTTAAGAGGTGTAGTAAATGGACAATTCTAAAAAAGTAGCACTTGTTACAGGTGCAGCACAAGGTATTGGTTTCAAAATAGCAGAACGTTTATTTAATGACGGTTTTAACGTTGCTATTGTCGATTTTAATGAAGAAGGCGCAAAAAAAGCTGCTGAAGCACTTTCAAAAGAAGGTCAAGAAGCAGTAGCATTTAGAGCTGACGTATCCGACCGTGAAAATGTTTTTGATGTGACACGTAAAGTTGTAGAACATTTTGGAGAGTTAAATGTAGTTGTAAATAATGCTGGTTTAGGACCAACAACACCTATTCATACAGTAACACCTGAACAATTTAATCAAGTTATCGGAGTAAATGTTGGAGGCGTATTCTGGGGCATTCAAGCAGCTTTAGAACAATTTGAAAAATTAGGTCATGGCGGTAAAATTATAAACGCAACATCTCAAGCAGGTGTTGAAGGTAATGCGGGATTATCTTTATACAGTAGTACTAAATTCGCAGTTCGTGGATTAACTCAAGTTGCTGCACGTGATTTAGCTGACAAAGGTATTACAGTAAATGCATTTGCACCAGGTATCGTTGAAACACCTATGATGGAAGGTATTGCTAAAAAATTAGCCGAAGAAAATAATCAACCAGAAGAATGGGGTTGGAAACAATTCACTGATCAAATCACATTAAAACGTTTATCTAAACCAGAAGATGTAGCCAATGTGGTTGGTTTCTTAGCTAGCAGTGATTCTGATTACATTACTGGTCAAACTATTATTGTTGATGGCGGTATGAGATTCCACTAATTTAAACAACAAATATATATTATTATTTTTAAAACTGATACGCACCCCAAAAGTTGGACTTAAAATCTAACTTTTGGGGTGCATTTTTATATTCTTTTAGTAGATACTATCTGCATATTGATGAAATACTTAACCTTATTGTTTTTTTATGTACTAGTCTAATTGATGACAACGTTACCTTTCCTATAAATATAGACCAATAATGATTGGACTCATCGCAATTGTATAACTCATTAAAAATGAGTATTTAGCAAAAATAATAAGCAATAAAAGCTAATACACCTACAAGTAACAAAAAGATTTAGAGACGCAATCAAAGATAAAATACGCTTATTTAGATATTTATTAATGAGAGTGTTTTATATTTTTAAAAAATAATGATATATAGTAAATTTAAATGTAAATATAGTATATAATGTTATTAATATCTTACAGAAAGGAAGACATCAATGAGAATAAACAATATGAATATAGTTTCTGGTATCTTATGTGTATTATCATTTCTACTTGCAGTTTCGATTACATTTACAGATATGTTTTGGTATTTACCTGGCTTTTTTGTCATGCTATTGTCAGTGGTTTCAAGTGTTGTAGGTCTAATGAGTAGCAGCAAAGTATTTAATGGTATCACGTTATTTTTAACAATTATTTTCTTTCTTATTTTTTCAAGTCCATTATTACTTGCTTAGAAAAGAAAACGATTTTATATCGTACTAATATGAATGGCAATCTTTACAGCTATGATGTGAAGATTGCTTTTTTAAATTAAATTAAAAAAATATTGAAACGCTTTCAATTAGTACGTATAATATTTACTAGTTTGAAAAAGGAAGGATAGTATATGAAAGTAAATAAATATTTGATTTTTATTTTGGGTGCTTTAGGAGGTTTGCTTTACGGTTATGATAACGGTATTATTTCCGGCGCATTACTTTATATTCCTAAGGACATCCCTTTACATAATGGGGCGATAGAAGGGTTAGTTGTGTCATCAATGCTTTTCGGAGCGATTGTAGGTGCAGGTGGCAGTGGACCTTTATCAGATAGAATTGGTCGTCGTCGCTTAGTACTATTTATCGCATTGGTATTTATTGTTGGATCACTTGTTTTAGCATTTTCAACAAATATTGTCATGCTTATTATTGGTCGTGCCATTGTTGGACTTGCCGTAGGTGGTTCAATGTCAACAGTACCTGTATATCTTACTGAAATGGCCCCTACAGAACTACGTGGATCTTTAGGTTCACTTAACCAATTAATGATTACAATTGGTATTTTAGCTGCATACTTAGTGAACTATGCCTTTGCAGATATGGGTGCTTGGCGCTGGATGTTAGGTTTAGCTGTGGTTCCTTCATTAATTTTATTAATTGGTGTAGCATTTATGCCTGAAAGTCCACGTTGGCTTCTTGAAAATAGAAGTGAAAAAGCAGCGCGTGACGTAATGAAAATCACATATAATCCAGATGCAATTGATGCTGAAATTAAAGAAATGAAAGAAATAGCTTCTCAATCAGAATCAACATTCTCAGTAATCAAATCACCTTGGTTACGTCCGACGCTTATTATTGGGTGTATCTTTGCGATTTTTCAACAATTTATCGGAATCAACGCAGTTATTTTCTATGCCCCAACGATTTTTACAAAAGCAGGTCTAGGTGGCTCTGCTTCAATTATCGGTACAGTTGGTATTGGTGTGGTAAACGTATTAGTAACGATTTTGGCATTATTTATTGTTGACCGTGTCGATCGTAAAAAACTCCTCGTTATAGGAAACATCGGAATGATTGCTTCACTGGTTATTATGGCGATGCTTATTTGGTCAATCGGTATTCAATCATCAGCCTGGGTCATTATTATTTGTTTATCATTATTTATCGTGTTCTTTGGAATTTCATGGGGCCCAGTTTTATGGGTAATGTTACCTGAATTATTCCCAACGCGTGCAAGAGGAGCAGCAACCGGTATTGCGGCATTAGTATTAAACTTTGGTACGTTAATCGTTGCACAATTATTCCCAATTTTAAATCATAATTTAGATACAGAATGGGTATTCTTAATTTTTGCTGCTATTGGCGTACTAGCGATGTTCTTTGTGATTAAGTATCTTCCAGAAACACGGGGTCGCAGTTTAGCTGAAATTGAACATGAATTACGATTACGTACAGGTGTTAAATCTGAATAACGTATGTATATCGCTACTTCAATGATTTGGAGTAGTGATTTTTTATTTTTTAAAAAAAGGGTAAACATAAAAAAGCAATGCTATGAACGGAGGAATTAAGATGAAACAGTCAAAAGATTTAGAACGATTACTTAAATCTTTAGACGGACAAAAATATGGCGCTTATAAACGAATGAAAGGGATATATCAATTTGATCAATTCCGTCTAGCTATCGATCATGTCCAAGTCGATCCTTTTGCGCCACCTTCAAAAATGCGTGTCATTATTGGGAAACATGAGACTGAAATTCCTAATGAATTATTAGACACTAAAGATAAACGTATAGCGACTTCAGACTTTTTAACTCGAACAGTGGATACCCAGTTAAAACATTTCAATCGTACAGTGAAAGGTTCGGGTAAAAATGGGAAGATCTTTATCGATCATCCAGGACAAGAAATACTCGAACGTACATCTGTAGTGATTAATGATAAAGATATTGAAATACGTATTGAAGTTGGGCTACCAGCAGCCGGACGTAAGATTCTAGGAAAAGTAGCATCACATACGATAATACATGGCATTCCTCAAATGGTAGAAAAAGCGATACGATACGAAAATTTAAATCAACAAGCATTGAACGAACAAGTTGCATTAAAACTAGACCAGACTTATATTAGACAACAACTTGAAACAGAACATTTAGTCGCATTTGTGGCAAATGGTTCAATTTTACCAAGAAAAAGTGGTGTGTCAGACGCTCCAATGAAAAGTGCCATTCAATTCACAAGTCCTAAGAAATTTGAACATACATTCAATCTTCCAAGTGGCCGGGCAGTCACGGGGATGGCTATTCCACAAGGGATTACACTTATTGTCGGTGGAGGTTACCATGGTAAATCGACACTATTAGAAGCGCTTGAGCGTAGTGTATATGATCACATTCAACATGATGGCCGAGAATTTGTGGTGACTCAACATGATGCGATGAAAATACGTGCTGAGGATGGTCGAAACGTTGAAAATGTCGATATTAGTCCATTTATTGATAATCTGCCAGGAAAGAAAGATACGACACACTTTTCTACAGAAAACGCAAGTGGTAGTACATCTCAAGCCACAAATGTAATCGAAGCTTTAGAAGCAGAAAGTTCATTATTATTAGTCGATGAAGATACATCAGCTACCAATTTTATGATTCGTGATGGTCGTATGCAACAACTGATTGCTCCTGAAAAAGAGCCAATTACTCCATTTTCTAATAAAGTAAAATCATTATATGAAGATTATAATGTTTCTACTATTCTTATTGTGGGTGGTTCAGGAGATTATTTTGATGTTGCTGACCAAGTGTTAATGATGGATGAATATCATTTAAAAGATGTAACAGAAGAAGCAAAAGAAATTGCGAATACTGACGGCTATAAGCGAGAAATTGATGGTGATCAGTCATTCGGAGTGCTATCTCACCGCATCCCATTAACGGATTCTTTCTCTAAAAAAGGAAAAGAAAAACGTTTTAAAGCAAAAGGATTACATTCTATTATGTATGGTCATGATCCTATTAACCTAACAGGATTAGAACAACTTGTGGATGATAGTCAGACAAACGCTATTACGGTGATGTTAGATTACTTTAGACGTCATGGGATCAATAATCAGAATTCCATAATTCAAGCCACAAATGAGATGTATCATTTAATTGAGCATGAAGGGTTAGAAGCGCTCTCTCATTTTAATGGACATCCAGGACATCTTGCCTTACCTCGTAAACAAGAATTTATCGGTACCTTAAATCGATATAGAGGATTGAAAGTGAAATAAAAAGAGTATATATTATCTTTTTTAGTAGGCGGGTAGTCTTATTTTTAAAAAATTAAAAGTCTGCTTAATAGTGAAGCATCTGAATTAATACCGGAAGAATACGGGAAACTACGAAAAAAAGATTAAAAAAAATATTTGTAGATTAAACATAAGTAAATCATAGACTCACTTTTCTTTTTATTAAAGGAAAGTGAGTCTTTTCTAATTAAAATAGCAAAAGTATTAGGGAGTGAAACAACAAATTTAAAATAAATTCTATCTCTCACCTTCAATATTTTAGAAATATTTGGATATTTATCATTTGATTAATCGCGCGAGATTGTTTATACTAAAATCAATCGCGAACGATAGAAAAGAGGTGCTGTGTTGAAAAAGGATGAAATGACATTAGCGAATCAATTATGTTTTTCGGCATATAATGTGAGCCGCTTATTTGCACAATTTTATGAACAACAATTAAGGCCATTTGGATTAACGTATTCTCAATATTTAGTTTTACTGGCTTTATGGGAAGAAGATAATCGAACATTACATGAGATTGGTAGACAACTTGATTTATCAAGTAATACGTTGACACCACTTTTAAAAAGATTAGAACAATCAGGATGGGTCATAAGAGAACGTTCTGAAACTGATAAACGTCAACTGATGGTGACACTTACTGAAAAAGCACATCAACAACAAGAAGCAGTTTTTGAAGCGGTAGCCGAATGTTTACCTTCAAATTTTGATAAAACGAAATATAACCAAGCAAAAGACGTATTAGAACAATTAGAACATGGTTTGAAACAACTCAATAAAAAATAAAGGAGAGGATGAGTTAAATGAAAACATACGACGTTACATTTATTGGTAGTGGACATGCAGCTTGGCACGCAGCTTTAACATTAAAACATGCAGGTAAAGAAGTAGCAATTATCGAAAAAGAGCGTATTGCGGGAACATGCACAAACTGGGGCTGTAATGCTAAAATCTTACTTGAAAATCCATTTGAAGTGTTAGAAGAAGCAACACACTATCCTGGTATTGTTGAATCACAAAATCTTAAAGTAAATTGGTCAAACTTAATGGATTATAAACATAAAGTGATTGATCCAATGGCTGGTCAGTTAAAATCATTATTTGAACAACAAGGTATTGATGTATATGATGGTACAGGTGTAATTAAAAATGAACATACAGTTGAAGTAAATGGTGAAGCTATTGAAACTGAAAATATCGTCGTTGCGACAGGTCAACATAGCAATAAATTACCTATCGAAGGTAAAGAATATACACATGATAGCCGTGACTTCTTATCGATGGAAGACACACCAAAAAGTATCACATTCATTGGTGGCGGAATTATCAGTATCGAATTTGCATCTATCATGATTAAAACTGGCGCTGACGTTCATGTGGTTCATCATACAGATGAGATTTTACCAGGATTTAACCGTAATCATGTAGATAAATTAGTTGAAAAATTAGAAGATGAAGGCGTTAAATTCTATCTAAATGAAAATACAGTTGCAGTTAAAAAAGAAGGAGACGCGTTTACACTAACAACTGAATCTGGATTATCAATCAATACAGAATATGTACTTGATGCAACAGGAAGAGTTCCAAATGTTGAAGGTATTGGATTAGAAAATGTCGGTATCAATTATAGTAAAAAAGGTATTGAAGTAGATGAGTACTTAAGAACAAATGTTAAAAATATTTACGCAAGCGGTGACGTTTTAGATAAAACGATTCCTAAATTAACGCCAACAGCAACATTCGAGTCAAATTATATTGCTGCACATATTTTAGGTATGGTACAAGATGAAATTAAATATCCAGCTATTCCTTCGGTACTTTATTCGCTTCCACGTTTATCACAAATTGGTGTAACTGTAGAAGACGCAAAAGAAAATGATCAATATACAGTAAAACATGTGCCATTCGGTAAACAAATGGTATTCGAATATAAGAATGAAACAGAAGCTGAAATGTATATTGTACTAGATGAACATAAACACTTAGTAGGTGCTGAAATCTATGCAGATGCTGCCAATGATTTAGTAAACTTACTTGTATTTATCATTAATCAACGTTTAACAGCCAAAGAATTAAGTCAATTGATTTTTGCTTTCCCAGGCGCTTCAACAGGCGTGATCGATTTATTAAGATTAAACATGCTATAGGTAATAATAAAACGGTTAGTCCATGTGGCTAATCGTTTTTTTTATAAAAGAATGAAATGTTTAAATTTCTCTAAAACGTAAATAACTATATTGTACGAAAAATGAAACGTCATCTCATTTGGAGGGATTTATATTATGGGTAAAGAATTTGAATCGAATGGTGTTAAAGTAGAAATACCAGATGAATTAGAATCAGTCGTTGCGTTAGAATATTCTTTTGTAGAAGCATTAGCTAAATTAGAATTGAATGTCACAGGTATTGCTGATGACAAAGATAAAAATAACTTAGAAAATTCTATTAAACACTTAGTAGGTAACTATACATCTGTTGGTTCACGTTTGGAGCCTGATACAGAATTAATTAAAAAAGCAGAACCACAATTAATCTTAGCAGATAAAACAAGACATGAATCAATATTTGAAAAATTAAATACGGCAGCACCGACAGTATTATTAGAAAGTTTTGATGCTAACTACGATCAAAGTATTGAAACATTTAAACAAATTGCAGAACTCGTATCTAAAGAAGATAAAGGCCGTGAACTTGTTGTTCAACACAATGAAAAAGTTGAAGACTTAAGCAAAGATATTAAACTTGATAAAGACGTATCAACTATTGCTGCTGTACCAACACATGATGGCTTATATGTTCATGCATCATATTCATATGTTGGACAATTCTTGCAAAAAGTTGGTTTTAATGGTTCTATTCCTGAAGATATGGAGAACCACCTACCTGAATATATGGGTGCAGATTACTTAAAAGTAGATACAGACCGATTTGCAAGCTTCAATCCAGAACGTATATTGATTATGGTAGATGAAGATAACAAAGCAGATTATGAAAAATTAAAAGAATCAGAAGCGTGGTCAAATATTGAAGCAGTTAGAAATGATCGTGTACACGATGTAAACCGTGAACGTTGGGCAAAATATAGAGGCTTAATCGCATCAGAATTAATCTTAGAAGACTTAACAAATATTGAAGAATAATCTGATAAACCCAGCATGTTATATGTAATATGCTGGGTTCTAATTCATTTAAATAGTAAAACCACCATCAACATATAAGGTTTGTCCAGTTATGAAGTCACTCCATTGTGATGAAAAAAAGAGAACAGAGCCTGCAATATCATTAGGTGTAGCTATTCTTCCTAGAGGTGTTTGATGTATGATTTCTTCTTTTAAAGATTCTTTTGTATTTATGGTTCCTTTAGTAGGATAAACTAACCCTGGAGCAATACAATTAACGCGAATGTTATATTGTCCAAGTTCCCTGGCGAGATTTTTAGTATAACTTTCTAAAGTGGACTTAGCAATATTATATTGATGATATGGAATTATAGGTCGTTTAGTTAAATTACTTGTAATATTTATGATAGAACTATTGGATTGTTTTTTTAAATGAGGCAGACAATATTTTACTGTATTGTGAGTATATTTTAGAGCTCCTTCAAATTGGGAAAGATAATCATTCCACGTTATTTCTTCAATTATCTTACGATTTTCAGAATTAAATTCGAAAGAAGCAAATGCATTATTAACTAAACAAGTTAACTTTCCGTAATTTTTAATTATATTATCAATCATTTTTTTTACTTCAACTTCGTTTTTAATATCTGCCTTAATCGCTTCAGCATGTCCTCCTAAACTTTTACAATCTTCCACAGTTTTAAGCGCAGCTTTTTCATTTGCTAAATAATTAATTATAACCGTAGATTTTTCTTTAGCGAACGCCAGAGCAATAGAACGTCCTATGCCCCTACTGGATCCTGTAATTAATATTACGTGTTCTTTAAATGTCGTCATTATATAATCATCCTTAATTAATTATATTTCGTAAGTAGTGTATCGCTCACTTTTCTGCAATAAACTTTGTTCTATATCAACGTAAAAAACTAAATCTTTTAAATTAAAACCACCATCGTGATGCCAAGCTGCTTCTGGTAATGTCATAGAATTTATACTTGAAAAGCGGTTAGCACCTATATTAGCCAATTTTTCACACCATTTAAAGGTAGTTTCGACAGAAGCAGCTATACCAACTGTTTGTAAATAATTTTTGAATGGACTAAATATATGTACAAGATTATGAATATCATCAAAAGGCATGATACGAATAAATCTATTTAAAGGACTTGGGGTAAATTGTAATTCTTCTTGATAAATTAAAACCCAAGAAGAATCTTTATTAGTATATACCTCTCGATTATTATTAAATAATGATTTCATTTCTTCATCTTTCAATCGATTAAGACGTTCCATACTTTCATCAATTGATAATGTATGAAGAGGGTATTGAAGTTCTAACTGCTGTAGTGCACTCTTGATCATTTGAGCAAACATTTTAGGTGTTATCTTAAGTGAACTTTCTATAAATATCATTTGAGGAGAATAACAACCTTGTTGATCATAACGAATAATTTCAAGTGCGATATCTTGAGCTAGGCTTTTAACTTTATTAGGTTTTAAAGCTTCTTTACTAATAATAGCTAAACTAATTTTCTCATTATAAGATAAAAATCTTTTAGTAACAGGGATACGTTTAGAAACTTCATTTAGAGTATTGTTGTCACCATAACCAATGATAATATCTGAATGTTTAATCGCTACACGTTCTATATCAGTAACGCCTCCTTGCCAATATAGCACAGCAATACAAGCTCCAATTGTTGGATCAATTTCATTAATTATCTGAGCGAACCAACTTCCTATAAATGGTTCTGATTTAGGTAATTTGCAAATATTTCCAGATTTTACTAATAAACTACTAATTAAACTCCATAATGGTAGACCAGGGACATTTCCAGACCATAAATGCGTAACAATATCTGAACTAATAGCTTTTGAGTAACCGCCTTTAGAATTGGGGACAAATTGATTTAAAATATTGGGATTAGTAAAATCTTCTGTTAAAAAACGAGAAAGCTCATGTTTTCTAAATCTAGATAAATATTTCGTGAATCCTACTTTAATTGTTTCATAGCTATATCCAGTGATTTGAGGAATCACTTCTTCAACTTGAGAACGCCAAGGACTATTACGATCGAGTAGAATATGAATAGCTTGATCAATAACATTAATAATATAATCAGTAGAATATTCGGATAATTTTTTTTTATTCTTTTTTATTTGTAGAGCAACAGTTTCTAATTGTTGTTCGCTTAAAATAGGAACTAAACCGGTTATGTCTGCAAACTCTAATCTTTTATAATTTAGTTGCTTTTCTTCAATAAAAGGAATATGTCCTAATTTAAATTCCATATTAAATCTCCTTATTGTGTAGCATTTAGAAAATCTTCCATCGCTAATGAGCATCCTTTAGCTAATGATCCTTTAGTTCTACCATGTAAAACGAAACCTTTTTCTTTATATTCTCCTATATCTTCCATTAAAATTGCTGCAACTGAATTGTAGTTAGCTAAATCATAGTGAATAAGAATACCTTTCTCTCCTTCAGATACTTCTTCCATTGTTAAAGGATTTACAATTCTACTTCGACACCAATGAGGACTATATTTAGTTGAAGGAGAAATGGTATTACCTTTATCGTAAAATTGGGTACTTAATTCTGTAACACCATACATGTTGACACAATTTTCTTTAGGAATACCAAAAGTAGTTGTTAATCGTTCGTAAAAATCATGTTGAGGTAATTCTTTGGAACGATTTTTGTAACCTCCTGTATCTAATATGCGACTACCTTTGGGTAAATGAAATTTAATGTTATGGTCATCAAGATATTCTAATAAATGTACCATACTATAAGTTGCCCCTAAAAGAGCAAATGGTTTTTGATTATCCTCTGAGTTTTTCAAATCTTTTATTAATGATTCATATTGAATACCATGTTCATCGATATAATTTTGACTATCTTTCGTTCCAAAGTTAGTTCTAGCCACTTCAAGATAATGAGCCAATGAAGAGTTAGGCATAGCTTGAGGAGTGGGGAACAAAACGCCTATTTTTATTTTCTCAATATCCGGTATGAACATCTTTTTAAAAAAAGTAGTTAATGCTAAGTCATAAACCTCTAAATCCATATGATAGTTTTTTCCTTTAATACCACTCGTTGTTCCACTGGTCATATATGTATATTTAGTATCCTTAAGTGGTATAGCGCTAAACGTAGCATATTTAAATGCATTGATTGGAACAGCAGGTATTTCTTTCCAATTTGAAACATTTTGTGGTGTTTTACCTTTAGAGATACTGAATTTTTTATAATCTTCGTTTTCATTAAATTGAAATTTGTAAATTTTTAAAGCCATTTCTGGAAAATCATCTGAATTACCACGTTCAATAAAATCTAAAACACTTTCTTTAATTTGATTAATGTCCATATATTAATCTCCTTTCATAAAAAAAGAGAGCAACAAAAAGTGCTCTCTGTGTAGTAGTAATGACAACAATTACTAAATCACTTTCCTACGTTGGTTTTAACCATAACAGGTTCAATGGTTGAAGCGACATATTAGCTTCTCTCAGCAAGTAGCACCCATAGTGATATATATTCAATCTAATATCTGTATTATATTTTAAAATAAATAAAATAGCAAAATTGTTCTTTGACAAAAAAATAAAAAAATTTTATATTTATTTTATAGTAGATATAAGTACTAGGGGTGTTTATAAACTGAGATGGAGTTATCCAAACCCTTTGAACCTGAACTAGTTAGTACTAGCGTAGGGAAGTATATAATAGGTTTTTACATACATATATATACTTTTAAATGCGCAAACTATCTAGAAGGGATATGTTTGTGTTTTTTTATGTGTTTTCACTTAAAAATTCAGATAGGAGTCTAAATATTATGAAAAAATTAAAATTAGCGGATATTCTAGCAACAGTATTGATTAGCTTTATATTTGGCTTATTTTATAAAGTAGTTGGATTAATGGTTGCTGGTTTAAAACCAATAGGATTACATTTAGATCAAATTGCGTATGGATTATGGTTCGTTGCCGCAATTGTTGCGTTCTTAATTATTAGAAAACCAGGAGTAGCCTTGTTAGCAGAGTTAGCAGCTGGGGCAGGAGAAACAATATTATCTGGGGAATTAAATATGTCGATTTTATTACATAGTTTTGCTCAGGGATTAGCATGTGAATTGATATTTTTAATTTTTAAATATAAATCTTATAAATTAATAGTGGCGATGATAGCTGGAGCTACTGCAGGAATATTTACTATACCAGTAGATTGGGTATTTAATTATTTAGGAGATTTGCCTACTTGGAACGTTATATTACTTTATACGATAAGAATTATTAGTGGCACAATTTTATCTGGTATGTTTGGTTATTATATTGTAAAAGCATTAGAAAAAACAGGAGTTACAAATTTGTTCCAAAGTTCTTCGAAAAAAGATATTGATTCTTTATAATCATTAATAATATATAAAGATCAGAAAAACCTATTAAAATCTACGAAACTTTATGGGTATGATTTTAATAGGTTTAATTTACTAATAAAATACTTTAATAATTGTAAAAGTTATTCCAGATAGACAAATTGAAGTTATACATATCACTATGAAAGGTTTAAGTGCTTTTGAAATAACTTCTTTTAAAACGATATTCAATCCTAGAGCAACCATCGCCATTAACATACATACCGTTGTAATAACATTTATAATATTCATAAGTAATGAAGGAATAGGAACAAATGTATTGATACAAGCCATTATGATAAATCCAATGAGAAAGTAAGGAATATCGATTTTTTGTTGTACTTGGCTTGAGTGTGACTTATAACGCATATACAAAATTAAGCCAATGCTTAATGGAATAAGTAAAAACACACGGCCTAATTTTCCAAGTAAAGCAAATGTCATTGCCTCTGGCCCGCCAATATCTGCTGCTAAGACGACATGAGCGATTTCATGTAGACTGATACCTGTCCAAGCGCCATAAGTTATAGTAGGTATGTTAAAAATAGCCTCGATAGCTGTATAAATAAGTGCAAATATAGTTCCAACTAGTGCAATAATACCTACACTTATTGCAATGTCTTTTTCTTTAGATTTTAAGATTGGTGCAGTAGCTGCAATAGCTGCAGCTCCACATACTCCTGTACCAATACCAAGTAGTATAGAGATATCTTGATTTCCTTTAATAATTTGATTCAAAATTAAAGTTAAACTTATTGAAAAGATAATTACGATAATATCAATAAGTAGTAATTTCCAGCCTTTAACTAGAATATCTCCCATATTTAATTTTAACCCATATAAGATAATCGCAAATTTTAATAAACGTTTCGATGCGAACGTAATACCTGGACGAATGTGTTCTGGATATCCCATCACTTGGCGATATAGCATCGCAAAAATAATAGCAATAGCTAATGCCCCAATCGTATGTAAAATAGGAAATTTAGCTAATATATAACTGATCATTGCGATCATAAATGTAAACATAATACCTTTCATAAATGAAGGCTGCGTGATTGATTTCATAGTACTTTCACCTCGATATGAAATCTTAGCACGTTATTGTTATAACGTTAAATAAATAATAAGTATAGTATATATATCAAAAATGTTATATTAGACTTAAAGGAGAATGATGCATGGATCCGTATAAGGTATTAATTGAAGTAATCAAAACAGAAAGTTTTACTAGAGCAGCAGAAAATTTATATACTTCGCAGCCTTCTGTGAGTCGTGATATTAAACGTTTAGAATTAAAATATAATGTTAAAATATTTGAATTTAAATCTCCATATTTAAAACTAACTAGAGATGGCGAAAAGCTATTACAATACGCATTGCAGCGGGAAAGTATTGAACAAGAATTATGGCAAAACTTAACATCGGAATCTGAGATCATCTCAGGCACTTTAACAATTGGAAGCAGTTATACATATGGTGAATATTTATTATCAGAACAGCTTACCAGTCTTATGCAACAATACCCTAAGTTACATATTCATTTACGTGTTAATAATTCAGATTCTGTTATAAATGATATTAAACACAACAGAGTAGATATAGGTATTGTAGAAAAGGAAATTCAAGACAATGTAATAAAATGTAAGAAAATAATAGAAGACGAAATGGTGTATATTTACAAAAAATCGGTTCAACCTAGAATGGATATATGTTTCGTTAGAGAAAAAGGGTCTGGAACAAGGTTTTATCAGGAAGTAGGTCTTTCTGAGTTAAAATTAAATCCATATTTGATAGAAATTAATAATATTAAGATTATCAAACAAATGGTAGAGGCTGGAAATGGGTTTGCGATTATTTCAAAATCAGCAATTCATCCCGAGGATTATGAAAAATTAATGATAACAACTTTAAATGTGAAACGTCACTATTACCTTGCTCAACATGTTGATAAATATATTGATAAAAATATTAGAGCTGTCATTGAAATGATTATGAAGTAGAGTATGTAAAAAAGCTGGATCTTTCTAAAGATTGAAAGGTCCAACTTTTTTATTAACACTGCGGGGTGTCTTATTTATTGTTTTTTAATTCAAAGAATTTTTCAGCTACAGCTTTACCAGATTGTGGATTTTGACCTGTGATAATGTGACCATCAATAACAGCGAATTGGCTCCAGTTGTCACCTTTTTCGTAATTTGCACCACGATTTTTAAGTTCATCTTCTGTTAAATAAGGTACTTTATCTGCTAAGCCAACTGCTTCTTCTTCAGTATTAGAGAAACCAGTTACAGTTTTACCATTAATAATAGAATTACCTTCACTATCTGTAACATTTAATAGTCCGATAGCACCATGACATACTGAAGAAACTGCATCGTTATTTTCATAAATTTTACGTGTTAATTCTTGTAAATCTTTATTATCTTTGAAGTCCCAAATTGTTCCGTGACCACCTGCGTAATAGATAATATCATAATCTTCAGCACGTACAGCATCTGGTGTAAGTGTACTACCAAGACGTGTCATGAAGTCTTTATCTTGATAATATTTCCAATCTAACTCAGACATCATATCTTCTTGTAGACTTGCAGGATCAATAGCTGTATAGCCACCTTCTGGACTAATATAGTCGATATCATAACCATTTTTGTACAATACATCTGCAAAGTGAACGACTTCACCTAACCATAATCCAGTTGGACGATTCATATCAGGATATTTTGAAACACTTGTAACAACTACTAATGCTTTACTCATTGTATACCTCCTAAATTGTTTACGTAATTCATAATTACCCATTTTTAAGGAGGAATAACACATGCTAGGTATATTTTTTATATTAAAATTATAAATTAATGTGATTGAAAATAATGTTACAAAAATTGTTTAAAAACGTTAAATAGTGGTACATATTAATATACAATTTACCAATTCTATGAATTCGTAAAAGTGGCCTCACTAATCAATCGATTAGTGAGGTTTTTTGTATTCCAATAATAGATAAATTATACTTGTAGTAATCTTTAAATATAAAAAGGAGAGATAATAATGGCCCAAGATAATGGAAAATTAAATTGGTCAAGTTTAATCATTGGTACGTTATTACTAATTATTGCTGTGGTTATATTTAGTAATCCAGTGCAAAACTTTTATACACTTACTTGGCTGATTGGCTTACTCATTATGATAGGCGGTGTCATTCAACTTTTATTCCGTCGTACGGCAAAAAAACTCGTAGGTGTAAATACAAAATTAATTTTAATTAATGGTATTATCGATTTAATCTTTGGCATTCTTGTTGTATTTAATGTTGGAGCAAGTTCAGTATTCTTTGTATTTATGTTTGCGTTTTGGTTTATTTTCAGTTCGGTTATCGGTCTGTTTACCATATCACAACAACATCAATTACGCGGTTTATCAATTATTATAAATATTCTAGGCATTATTTTAGGGATTATCTTATTATTTAACCCAATGATGGGTATGATTTTTGTTTCAACATTAATTGCATTTACATTCGCAATCCTAGGTGTGACATACGTGATTGATGGTCTAGCATAATGTATTTATGTCAAACGTATTAAATTTTAAACTCTTCACTGCTGTAAAAGTGAGGAGTTTTTCTTTTAAAAAGAATATCTGTTGCGTTGAATGAAAAGTAAAGTTGATATACAGAATATGACGTAAGTATTAGAATGATAATTGATAAAACACATGAACATGTTTAGGAGGAACTATCGTGAATTACAATTTTGATGAAATCATTGATCGTCGTTATACAAATTCAATGAATGTGGAAGGCTATAAAGGTTATCTTTTTGGTAATACAGATACGTCAGATTTAAAAGATAATGATGAACTGATTCGTATGTGGGTAGCAGATATGGACTTTAGTACACCAGAAGTCGTATTAAATGCGATTCGTGAACGTTTAAATAAGAAAATTTTAGGCTACACAAACGTCTTCGGTTCTGAATATTATGAAGCTTTTGTTTCTTGGACAAAGAAACGTTATGGTTTTACTTTTCCTCAAGAGCATCTTGTATTCTCTCATGGTATTGTGGCTGGATTAATTGAACTTGTAGGTTATATTTGTGATAAGGATGATAAAGCACTAATTTTTACGCCGAGTTATGGTCCATTTAAAATGGCATGTGATAAAAATCATATTTCAACAGTATATTCTCCACTAATCAATCATCATGGATATTATGAGATTGATTTTGACGATGTACGTAAAAAAGTAGAAACAGAAAATATTAAATTAAGCATTTTTGCGAATCCACATAATCCAACGGGACGTGTCTGGTCAGAAGAAGAGTTAGACACATTGGGTCAAATTATGAAAGACAATGATGTATGGCTCATTTCAGATGAAATCCATTGTGATATCAAACGTTCAGATCAATCACATGTGCCATTTGCCAAAGCTGTCCCAGATTACGACAAAATCATCACTACTATGTCTCAAAGTAAAGCCTTCAACATTGCAGGTTTGATGTTTTCAAATATCATTATTCAAAATGAATCACTTCTAAAAACTTGGAACACCCATCACTTTGGTACGGAAAATCCTCTAAGTGTGGTTGCCACGCAAGCTGCTTATGAAAAAGGCGAAGATTGGTTACAAGCAATGAATAATTATTTAGATGATAACTTTAACTATTTAGCAGATTTCCTAGAAAAAGAACTGCCGCATGCAGAATTTAAAATTCCAGAGGCGACGTATTTAGCTTGGGTAGATTTAAGCTATTATATTAAAGAAAAAGATATTGATGAATCGATGGCGAAATTCTTTATTAAAAACGCTGGTGTCATCATTGAAGGCGCAGAGCAATTTGTTCATAACGCAGAGGGTCACATTAGAATTAATATTGCAGTGCCTAGAGAAGTGATGAAAAAAGGACTACAAAAAATAAAAGCGGCTTTAGTTTAAATGGAAGTGATATATCATGGCTATTATTGAACCCTCACACATAGGTCATACACCATTTCAACAATTATTAGGTCATCATGAGGACATTATGAAGACGTGGTCAGCATTGAGTGACACACTAGAAAATACTAATGCTTTAAACGCAGAACTCAAAGAAGAGATACGCCGTATGCTAGCGCAGAAAAATGGTTGCCAATATTGTAAAGCAAAAGGCAAGCCTACCGGGAGTCTAACAGATGAAAAATCAGCAATATGTATTGGATTTACAGAAGTCTATATCAAACTGGGAGATCAAATACCTACAACGTACACAGAAATCTTAAAGTCTCATTTGTCAGATAAAGAAATCGTCGAACTTATTACGTTCATTACATTTACAAATGCCCAACAACAATTTGGTGCGATGATGAAATTAGAACCTTAAATAAAAGGACTCTAGCTTAGGTTAGAGTCCTTTTATAATTTTCATTTAAAATAACATTCCCCAAATCGTCTGCAAGGTATGGTTTTCGATAATAATAAATAAACCAAGTCCAATATAGACCACTGCCATTATCCAACGACTGAACTTCTCTACAGTTTCTCCGATTTCAGGAATAGATGCAAGCTTCTGTGCAGTAAACACTAAGACATAGATTAAAATTAAAAAGACGATTAATGTCACAATGAGTTCAGAGACACTTAATGTGACAAAGTAAGGGACAAATAATCCGATGTTATCTGCTCCGCAACTTGCGATCGTCACTAACGCAACCGTGCCAATTAGTTTAGTTAATCCGTGTTTGTCTAGTTCTTGTTTCGCTCTTTTTTCTCCTTCACAATCATCAAAAATAGCTACTTTTAATCCTAAATAGATAGGAATAAGACCAAGTAATCCTAAAATCCATTTTTCAGGTACATAATTTAAGACAAAGGCAAAGAATAAACTTACGACAATCAATGTCACAGATCCTACATATTGACCAATATAAATATTTCTATATTCTTTTTTTGTCTGTGCTCGCGCGAAAAAATAAGCAAAATAACAAGTAAGTCGACTGCAGTTGCGATATACAATATCGCAGCAGTAATGATAGTTTGAATCATAGTTTAACTGTCCTTTTAAAAGTGATATTGAATAAAGTATAACGTATTTCAAATAAGAATTATATAGATTTTATTTTAAAATTTTCACCAAATTTTTAATGTCTACTTGCATGGAAAAAATAAAAAAAATAAATACTAAATAATTTGAAAATTCAAAATATAAAGTGTAAAATGAAAATGAAGAGATTAGAAAGCGCTTACAAAAATCTCTTTATGTTAAAAATAATAAAAGTTCTCTTATGGAAGGAGGCGTTCATTCATGAGTGAATCATATGATTTGATTGTGATTGGTGCAGGACCTGGAGGCTATGTATCAGCCATTCGTGCCGCGCAATTAGGTAAAAAGGTGGCAGTCATTGAAAAATTCAATGCTGGAGGCACTTGTTTAAATGTGGGTTGCATTCCATCTAAAACATTATTAGAACACGGGGAAAAAGCACATAGCATTCAAGTTGCTAATGACTGGGGAATGACGACGAAAGAATTAAATATCGATTTTCCTAAATTTGTACAACGTAAAAAGAAAGTGGTACAAACACTTACGGGTGGCGTTAAACAGTTACTAAAGAAAAATAAAGTAGCTTATATTGAGGGAGAAGCAAGCATTTCAAAAGACTTAAACGTAAAAGTAAATAATGAAACGTATCAAGGTAAAGATATTATTTTAGCGACAGGTAGTAAACCATTTGTACCACCTATTGATGGATTAGATAACATCGATTATGAAACAACAGATACATTTTTCGATTTAAAACAACTACCTAAACAATTAGCAGTGATTGGCGGTGGTGTCATCGCAACAGAACTCGCTTCATCAATGGCTGATCTTGGCGTGAACGTAACCATTGTTGAAGTGGCAGATGATATTTTACTTACTGAAATTGATGATACACGTGAGTTATTAAAAGCTCATTTAGAAAATCAAGGCATTAACATTATTACAAAGGCGAAAATTAAAACAGTAGATAAAACTAAAATTGTACTCGATGGTCAAGATGACGTCAGCTTCGACACGTTACTTGTCGCGACAGGTAGACAACCGAATACACAAGTGGCTAAAGATTTAAATTTAGAGATGGATGGCAAGTTCTTTAAAGTGGATGACCATTATCAAACAAGTCAAAAACATGTCTATGCGATTGGTGATTTAGTCAAAGGTTATCAACTTGCACATGCTGCAAGTGCACATGGTATTCATGTAGCAGAAACACTTGCTGGAGAACACCCACCACTTGTTCGTCAAGAAAACATTACACGTTGTATTTATACACGACTTGAAGCGGCATCCATTGGCTTATCAGAAGAACAAGCAAAAGAAGCGGGATATGATGTGAAAGTCACACAATCAGCGTTTCAAGGTAATGCGAAGGCGCTCATTAAAGGGGAAAACGAAGGAATTATAAAATTAGTTATTGATCAAACATATGGGGAAATACTCGGCGCCTTTATGGTAGGTCCTCATGCGACAGACTTAATTGGCGAAGTCCTAGGAGTAAAAGCGTCAGAAGGTACCATCTATGAATTATCCGAAATAATTCAACCACATCCCGCATTATTAGAAGCGATTGGCGAAGGTGGGGATGCATACTTTGGTTCTGCAATTCACATGTAGTTATTACACTTATGCCCTATGAAAGATAGGAGGAATTGACAATGAAAATGGAAAAAGAACAAGCACGTTGGATTTATAAAACAATGAATGAAATTCGATTTTTTGAAGAGAAGGTACACAAAATTTTTAGTGATGGTCAAATCCCAGGATTTGTACATTTATATGTCGGTGAAGAAGCCGTTGCCACAGGTGTCATGTCACAACTAACTGACGATGATTATATTACAAGTACACACCGTGGTCATGGACATGCTATCGCAAAAGGTTGCGATTTAAACGGTATGATGGCAGAAATCATGGGTAAACGTGATGGTTTAGGTCATGGTAAAGGTGGCTCAATGCATGTTGCCGAAATTGACAAAGGGATGCTCGGTGCCAATGGTATCGTAGGCGGTGGCTTTGGTCTTGCGATTGGTGCAAGTATTTCAATTATCAATCAAGGTAAAGACAATGTTGCCGTATGCTTCTTTGGTGATGGTGCCGCAAATGAAGGCACATTCCACGAAGGTTTAAACTTCGCTTCAATTTTAAACTTACCAGTTATCTTTGTCTGTGAAAATAACCAATTCGCTGAAGGTACGACACATGACTATGCAAGTGCATCTGAAACGATTGCTGAACGTGCTTCTGCATATAATATGCCAGGCGTACGTGTGGATGGCATGAATGTTTTAGAAGTCTATCAAGCGACACAAGAAGCAGTAGAACGTGCTAAAAAAGGGGAAGGTCCTACATTAATCGAATGTGATACGTATCGTAAATATGGTCACTTTGAAGGTGACGAACAAAAAGTTAAATCACCAAATGATCGTAATGCGGATAAAAATGCCACTGTAGAATTCAGAAAACAAGCGATTGAAGAAGGTTGGTTAACTGAAGAAGAAGCAGACGATATTGAAAAAACAGCTGAACAAGCCGTAGAAGATGCTGTGAAATTTGCGGACGAAAGTGAATTACCAGATGAAGATTCACTATACAAAGATGTCTTTGCATAACAAATCTTTAAAGCACTAAAACGAAGAAATAGATAAGAACGAACCTAACCAGACGAGGAGGTTTTTACGATGAGTGAAGAACGTAAACTAACATTTATGGGCGCGATTAATGAAGCGATTGATCAATCTATGGAGAAAGATGAAAATGTCATCTTAATTGGTACAGACGTTTCAGGTGGCGCAAAAGTAGAACATATTCAAGATGATGATACATTTGGTGGCGTGTTCGGAGTAACAAAAGGGCTTGCTAAAAAATATAGTCGTAAACGTGTCATCGATACACCTATTTCTGAACATATTACATTAAGTGCAGCTGTAGGGGCCGCTGCAACAGGATTACGTCCCATCGCAGAACTTATGTTTAACGACTTTATCGGATTTGGTTTAGATCCAATTTTAAACCAAGGTGCAAAAATGAGATATATGTTTGGTGGTAAAGCTAAAATTCCATTAGTAGTACGTACCGTTCATGGCGCTGGCGCAAGTGCGGCAGCACAACACTCTCAATCTCTATATAATATGTTCGCAACAATTCCAGGTGTTAAAGTAGTTGTACCATCAAATCCATATGATGCAAAAGGATTATTAATGTCAGCGATTCAAGATGATAACTTAGTTGTATTTTCAGAAGATAAAACATTACTTGGTCAAAAAAGTAATGTGCCTGAAGAACCTTATACGATTGAGATTGGTAAAGCCAATGTCACACGAGAAGGTGATGATTTAACGATTGTCGCAATTGGTAAAATGGTTGCAGTGGCTGAAGAAACAGCTGACCGACTTGAAGAAGATAACGTTTCAGTAGAAGTTATTGATTTACGTTCAGTGTCTCCATGGGATCAAGATACAGTGTTAGAATCAGTGAAAAAAACAGGTCGCTTAATTGTTATTGATGAATCAAGTCCACAATGTAACATTGCTGGCGACGTCGCTTCTGTCATCGGTGATATTGGATTCGATTATTTAGACGGTCCAATCAAAAAAGTAACAGCACCAGATACACCAGTACCATTTGCATCAAACTTAGAAGCGGCATATATTCCAAATGCAGATAAAGTATTAGACGTAGCATCTGAATTGATTGATGACTTAAAAAAGGCTAAGGCGTAGGGAGGTGTATCACAATGAGTGAAAATATTATTATGCCAAAGCTTGGTATGACAATGAAAGAAGGTACTGTAGAAGAGTGGTTTAAATCAGAAGGCGATACAGTAGAAGAAGGCGAAAGCATTGTCACAATTAGCTCTGAAAAATTAACAAATGATGTAGAAGCACCTGCAAGTGGTACGTTATTAAAAATCAAAGTACAAGCAGGCGAAGATGCAAAAGTAAAAGCAGTGCTTGGTATCATCGGAGAAGAAGGCGAAGACGTAGGAAGCGATGACGATGATTCTGAAGAAACTACCCAAGAGAATAAAGATAACGACACAACTTCTGAAGAACAACAAGCTTCTTCAAATGAAGAACAATCTGATAAAAAAGATACAGAAAAAGAAGCGAAGCCTGAACAACGAGAACGTATCTTTATCTCTCCATTAGCACGTAATATGGCTGAAGATAAGGACCTTGATATCACAAGAATCAAAGGGACAGGTGGAAATGATCGTATTACAAAATTAGATATTCAACGTGTAGAATCAGAAGGCTATGATTATGAAGGTGAAGCGGGTACGTCTGACCAAAGCGCATCTTCAACGGCACAAAACGTCGATGTGTCTAGCATTGGTGAAGGTCTAAACCCAATGCGTCAACGTATTGCTCAAAATATGCGACAAAGTCTTTATAATACTGCTCAATTAACATTACATCGCAAAGTCAATGCAGATCGCTTATTAGACTTTAAAGCTCGATTATCTGAAGAATTAAAAGATGCAGATCAAGATGTAAAATTGACAGTCACAGCTTTATTAGCTAAAGCAGTAGTCCTATCACTTAAAGAATATGGCGCAATGAATGCTCGTTATGAAAACGGTGAATTAACAGAATATGATGATGTACATTTAGGTATTGCGACATCACTTGAAGATGGTCTTATGGTGCCAGTTATTGATAATGCAGATACTAAAAGTATTGGCACTTTAGCAAAAGAAATTAAAACATCAGCTGAAGCAGTACGTGAAGGAAATACAGGTGACGTTCAACTTAGTGGCGCTACATTTACAATTACGAATATGGGTGCAAGTGGTATCGAATACTTCACACCAATTTTAAATTTAGGTGAAACAGGTATCTTAGGTGTCGGTGCTTTAGCTAAAGAGCTTGTTCTTGAAGGAGATAATGTAAAACAAGTCTCTCGTATCCCATTAAGTTTAACATTCGATCATCAAATCTTAGATGGCGCAGGCGCAGCTGATTTCTTAAAAGTACTTGCAAAATATATTGAAAATCCATATTTATTGATGTTATAAAAAACATGAAACATCAAGTTAATGAATAACCCTCAATTTTGGGGGTTATTGTATTATGTAAGCTAACAACAAATATGATAGAGGAGTGATTCACTATGTCAGAAAACCAAAATCAAGGTTGTATAAAATGTGGTCATACAGAAGTAGAAGAAGGTACATTATCTGCAACAGGGTCAGGATTGTCTAAATTTTTAGATGTACAACATAATAATTTTAAGACGATAACTTGTAAAAATTGTGGATATACCGAATTTTATAAACAAGATAGAAACAGAAGTAGAGACTTTATTGATTTGTTCTTTGGAGGATAAGACAAAAGAATGGAACAGCAGTAACCCTTGTGGTTGCTGTTTTTTTAATTTAAGGGTAAGACTTCGGGTTGTGTGAAGTTAGACTTTCGGATGTCTAAAAGTTGTAAAAATTATTTAATATATTGACTTGATATTCATGGGATTTTAAGTCATTGTATAAGTATAGGTTAAGTAACCTATAATTTAATAATCTCTGCTAGGGGTGCTTTATATTGCTGAAAGGAACTTCATGTTCCAACCCTTTGAACCTGATCTAGTTAATACTAGCGTAGGGAAGCCAGTGAGTCACTTTACAATGACATATGGATGTTTTCATAATTTGATGAAAAGGTCAATTTAACGATGAATCATTTTCTTCATTATGATACTTACATATATTTTCGTATATATTCACTTATTCTTATGCATTCAGTATTAAGCTGAATGCTTTTTTTATGAATCATATAATCAGTGATATTTAGACCCTTCTAGTATTTAGGAGGCAATGTCAATGGAGCAAGAAAAAATCAATTTTAAAAGAACTTTTCCAGCAAGTAAACGTATTTTTAAAAAAGGCGAGGGTAATGATAGTGATATTTTTGTACCATTTCGAGAAATTGAACTTTCTGATACCCAATTAGAACAACGTAGTTTTCAAAATGAACCTGTCGTAGTGTACGATACAGCAGGTCCTTATCATGATGACAGTTATGAGGTTGATATCAATCATGGACTTCCAAAGGTTCGCGATGCATGGATTGAAGCACGTGAAGACGTTGAACATTATGAAGGTCGCCGTATTCAATCGATTGATAACGGTTTTTCAAAAGAAGGCCATAAAAACTATGTAGCTCATCCATTCGAATATCAACCAAGACGTGGCAGTAAAGATACACCAGTTACACAAATGTACTACGCTAAACAAGGGATTATCACTAAAGAAATGAAATTTGTAGCAATTAGAGAACAAGTGGAACCAGAATTTGTAAGGGAAGAAATTGCGAGAGGACGCGCGATTATTCCTAATAATATCAATCATCCTGAATCTGAACCAATGATTATTGGTAAAAACTTCTCTGTAAAAATCAACGCGAACATTGGTAACTCTATTGTGTCTTCATCTATTGAAGCAGAAATTGAAAAATTAGTTTGGGCCACACATTGGGGTGCAGATACGATTATGGATTTATCTACAGGAAAAAATATCCATACAACTCGTGAGTATCTCTTACGTAACTCACCTGTACCAGTAGGAACAGTGCCCATCTATCAAGCGTTAGAAAAAGTAAATGGGGTGGCAGAAGATTTAACATGGGAAGCGTATAGAGATACATTAATTGAACAAGCTGAACAAGGGGTCGATTATTTTACTATTCACGCAGGATTACGTCTTCACTATATTCCATTAACTGTTGATCGTTTAACTGGGATTGTTTCTCGTGGTGGCTCAATTATTGCACAATGGTGTCTTGCACATCACGAAGAAAGCTTTTTATATACACACTTCGATGAGATTTGTGAAATCTTAAGTCAATATGATGTTGCTATTTCTCTAGGAGATGGTTTACGACCTGGTTCAATTTATGACGCTAACGATGAAAGTCAATTTGCGGAGTTGAAAACGTTAGGTGAGTTAACGGATATTGCTTGGAAACATAATGTGCAAGTTATGATTGAAGGTCCAGGGCATATTCCAATGCATAAAATTAAAGAAAACCAAGATTTAGCAGATTTTTATTGTAAAGAAGCACCATTTTATACATTAGGACCTCTTGTAACAGATATTGCACCAGCATATGACCATATTACATCTGCCATTGGTGCTGCTCAAATTGCGAGTCATGGTACGGCAATGTTATGTTACGTGACACCTAAAGAACATTTAGGTTTACCAAATAAAGATGACGTACGTGATGGTGTGGTCACTTATAAAATTGCAGCACATGCAGCAGATTTATCTAAAGGCTTACCAGGGGCAACAGAACGCGACGATGCAATTAGTAAAGCGCGCTTTGAGTTTCGTTGGATTGATCAATTCAACCTCGCTTTAGATCCTGATCGAGCGAGAGAATTTCACGATGAAACATTACCAGCAGAATCAGCGAAAATTGCACATTTCTGTAGTATGTGCGGACCAAAATTCTGTTCAATGCGCTTATCACATGATATTCGCGATTCCTACAAAGAACAACTTGAAGGCATGAAAGAGAAAGCCGAAGAATTTAGAGAAGGCGGCAATAGAATATATCATTAATGATATTGGTAAAGAGGTAGCGATATAAATTGCTACCTTTTTTTTAAAAATTCTTCTAGATATATCCATTTCGTTTAACTACTGATACGATAGAGTTATACATATTTCCAGGGTAATATTGCTAGGAGGGTTTAGCATGGATAATCATGCAGAATTTAAAAAAGGAATTTTATTTGCGTTAGGGGCGCATTTATTATGGGGGATTCTACCTATTTATTGGAGATTCATTCACGGTATTAGCGCATTTGAAATTTTAGCGTATCGCATTATCCTTGCGATGGTTTTTATGATTCTAATGATTTTTATATTAAAAAAATCACAAGCGCTTAAACATGATATCAATCAACTCGTAGCACATCCGATTCAACTGGTTGCGATTATCATTGCAGGTTATGTGATTACGATTAACTGGGGAACGTTCATTTGGGCAGTGTCTAATGGTCATGTGCTACAAACCAGTTTAGGTTATTACATTAATCCATTGGTAAGTGTCTTATTCGCATTTATTTTCTTAAAAGAGCGTTTCAATAAATTTGAAACGTTAGCGATTGTATCAGCCGCAATTGGCGTCATTTACATGACAATGAAGATAGGAGAATTTCCAATTATTTCTTTAATGTTGGCATTCTCATTTGGGATTTATGGTTTATTAAAAAAATTGGTACGTGTTGAAGCGATGAGTGGGATTGCGATTGAATGTATTGTGACAGCACCAGCAGGACTGATTTATATCATTTATTTATGGCAAGCACACCAATCATCAGTCGGTTTGAATATGAGTACATTTTTACTCTTATTTTCTGGAGCGGTGACAGCTGTACCACTTATTTTATTCTCAGCAGGGGCGCGTCGCATTCCACTATCACTGACAGGATTTATTCAATACGTCAGTCCAACGATTATCTTTTTACTAGGTATCTTCGTATTTAAAGAAACATTCGACATCCATCAATTCATTACATTTATCTTTATTTGGATTGGTATTGCGCTTTATAGTATCTCTCAATATATTAAAATGAAACGGAGTCCTAGACCAGAATAAAAAAACAAGCCACCCCTCACTGCTTAATGAGTGAAGGGTGGCTCTATTTATCATCTATAAAAATTATTTAAATTAGCCTAAAGAACCGTTACCAGTTTGGTTTTCATTTTTAAGGTTTTTATAAAAAACGCCAGCAAATACTGCTACGATAGCAATAATACCAATATATTCAGAAATTTTACGTCCTGGTGATTTATATCCAGCCATAATATGACCTCCATTTATTAAGTTTTACGTAGTTAAAGCGTATAGTGAAGTATTCCCGTTTTCAAAATAAAAAAACATGTCCATCGTTAATTTTAATAAAGGTATTGTAGAGTGAACAAGATACATAGCTACATCAATGATCTTCATTATAGACAATACCTCCTTTAAATCTAAGAATCTGCACGACATATTCTTCATTATTTTTATTATTTACATTTCTAGCAATTGATACCATGTCATGACGTTTTTTAACTTTTCATAGGATGACTACTGATATAGAAAGAAGTACCGTTAATAGAATGAAGCAGAAGTATGACAAATAAACATAGGTATTATCTATTAAGTTTCTTCGCAAAGTAAGCAAAATAACTCATCATTATAGCGAAAACAACAGATGAAATGAAACAACGCACAATACCTAGATCTAATTTTAAAAGTCGTTGTGCTAAATAAAAGATTATAAAATAAACGATAAAAAAGTATAGGAAATAACGTATTGTTTTCATTAGTTCTCTCCTTATCAATTAAAATATGTATGATTTAAGGCTAACATGTGTTGAATACAAATTAAAAATAATGAAAGAATAAAAAGTAGAGTAATATTATAAGTATTATATAATTAATTGGATTTTCAATTAATTATATTTCAATAAATTTATATTTTAATTTATAAAAATTTGAATATTTGAGTGTAATATTATATATTAAAGGTGGAAGTTCATTATAATTCTATAAGAGGAGTGATCCATAATGAAGAAATTTGCAAAAGCAATGGTCGTTGGTGGTATTACTTTAGGAACAGTATTAGGGTTTAATGTAACTGAGCATAACGGTGTATCAAATGAAGCACAGGCACAAACACATACGTCACAAGGCTATTATTATCATTATCATGGTTATACAAAGTCAGGTGGCGAATTCGTATTAAATCACACGTTCTATAATGCGTTAAAAGCTGGAAATGTAACATTTAACGGAATTAAAGTGAATGAGCAGTATCAAAACGGTACATCAACAAAAAAAGTATATGACCAAACATTTAATCAAGTCAAAGGCAACACAGCAGCAATGATTGATTTTAAGGTCGCACCTAAAAAAGTAAGCTTAGAACAAGTGAAAGACGTTTACGGAGATCATTATCAATATCAACCATCACTGACTGAGAAACAAACAGATGAAACAAATGGACTATACGGTTACACAGTAGGCAAAGGTCATATTACATTCCATGTTACGGATGGCTACGTGGATCATGTTACTGTGTCATAATAAAAGATATAAAAGAACAGCACCTCATCGCGAGGTGCTGTTTTTTGTGTTAATCAAGTATATTGATGAATGTCATAATGAAAGTTAATATACAAGCAATGATAATGACTAACTTTCCTTTTTCTGTTTTCTCATGTCCATGTTGGTACTCTCGTAAAACAAACAACCATGAAATGATAACTAGCAATCCTAAAACAATACTAATAAATTTCATGTAATGATCTCCTTGTATATCTAGAATTCTTGTTTCAAACATAACGTGATTTAAAATAACAATCAACTATCATTTTTGTACAATTACAATGATGATAAAAGGCATTATGATTGTTTATTATAGCTGAATTTTTAAAAGTATGATTAGAAAGCTACGTATATAATTTGTTAAAACTATAATTTAAACATAGCTAAGACACCTATTTATATTCTAAGTTTTTACATATGAGAATAAAATATAATTATACAAATAGTTTTAGAAATAGATTAATATAAAATGTTAACCTTAATATATAGATAAAAAAATATTATTAAAGGAGGATATTCATGAAAGGTTCTATCTTTTGGAAGAAAGCATTTATTCCTGTGTATTTCATCGTGGCTTTCTTATTGTTTCTTCTTTTTAAATTTTACATACAGACTGATAACTTTTCTATATACATACTCATTTTTATTATAGCCAGCTTTGGAATAGCATCTGTGATTTATAATTCTAGAAATAAATATTGGAAATGATAAATAAAGATATCATCTAAGAAGTTAAATATCTTAGATGGTTGTGAGGTTTTCATGATGAAAAAGTATTAATTATAGCATTAATTAGTACTATATTATTAAGCGCATGGTCGATAAACATTACACAGATTGATGAAATCGAGAGGATAAGGATAAGAAACAGACACAAGAATCACATAATAATAAAAACCATAATCAACATACTCTGCGAAAGAGATATTTAAAATTTAAATTATGTTTGTGAAAAAGTTTTGCTGGAAAAGAAGGCTTCATTTTGAAATTTATTTTATATTTCGTATATTTCTTTGTTTCTTTTTTCATTTTAAATTTGCTACTTGATTTAGTGATATCCATCCTTGATTTTGATGTATATCCAAGTCTTATTTCTACATTGTTTTTTGCAATATTTATGACTCTATTTATTTATGTTTTAAAAGGAAATAAAAGTAAAAAATAAAATGCACATTTATGACAAGAAAATTTGTTTTGTGTTGAGAAGAACCCTTAACTAAATTTGCAGACGAATGTCGGCATAGCGTCGTGAGTTATCGAAAAGTTTTAGGTTTGTTTAGGATTCCTAGGCTCAATGTTAACAAAGCAACGTAAGGTTGCGAATATAGTAACTAAAAGTATCGTGAATTTTACTAATTTTAAGTATAAGTTTTATTTGTGAGGTGAATTTATGGAACTATCAAATGTGATTAAAAATTACAGAAAGTTAAATAATTGGTCTCAAGATGAATTAGCAGATATTTTAAATGTTTCGAGACAGAGTGTATCTAAATGGGAAAGTGATAAAAATTATCCTTCGTTAGATATTTTGGTTGTTATGAATGATTTATTTGGTGTTACTTTGGATTAGTTGGTTAAAGGTGATATTGAATTAAAAAAACAAATACTGAATGGCGATTATCATGATGGTGCTTATAAACGATGTCCAACTACTATGGCTGGATTTTTAGCTGATTATTGGTGGACTATATTTCCAGTAGGTGGCTTTTTAGTTTGGGCTTTTTATGCGATTTCTTGGAATTTTTAGTTGATTTAATTTCTTTGATATATGGAATAAAGCAATCTTGAGCATAACAATAATGTTCGCTTTGATCTTTTTTTCTTTGTTACCCTTAGTGTAAATAAAACTTGTGGAGGTTAGAAGTTATGATTTTAGATATTTTAGGTTATGTATTTGGGATAGGTTTTATTGTATTTGGAATTTCAGCGTTAGTGTCATGTGGGTCTGAAGTTTATAAAGTTATAAGTAAAAATAAGGAAAAAGGGAATTATAAAAAAAGTTTTTATTTTGCTGGAATGGCGATCATTTGTGCAATAGCTTTGATTATTATGGCTAGTGTTTTTATATTTTAGAAACGAGTTGAAAACGAGTTTCTTTTTGTCTTGATACATATATAAATAACGGTCTTTTCTAAAAATAGGGATAGATACTGATATATCAGCGTTTATTACTGGTTTTTGCGTTTTAAGAGCTATAAATTTATTTTTATATAAAACCCATAAATAATCTAAAAAGTATTTTAAAATTGTAAATAAGGGTATTTTAAATTTTAAAAAGGTTTGGGATAAATTTTGTAAGAAGGAGTGTTTATATTATGTCGATTAAACAAATATTGGATTATCTTTTAAATAAAAAGTGGGGTTGGGATGATTTAATTTGGATATTTTTTGCGATTGTTATAGCAAGTATGTTTACAACACCATTATTAGGCGTTCCAATTGGGATTGTAGTTTATTTTTTATTGTTTAATATTAGTGATGAAACTAAAGAAGAAGCAAAAAAGTATGATTTGAAAAAGAAAAAATAGAACATACATTTATGACGAGAAAATTGATTGTTGTTGAGGCGTCCCTAACTAAACTTGCAGACAAATGTCAGCATAGCAAGAGTTATGAGGCCGACCATTCGATAAGTTTAAGGATTATTAAGGATTCTGAGGATCAGCGTCAATAAAGCAATTGGAATAAAGCATAAATTTTGAAATAATATAAATATCAAGAGGTGATTTATTATTCAAAATAACAGGTTTGATATTAATAAGCTCAGTACATTTCATCGTATTTCGTTTATTATGAATATTTTCTTTTTAATTTTTATGGCTCCAATTTATAGTCTTGATAATATTTATTTATCAGTTGCTTGGACTATTTTGGGTTTAATAAATGGTGTTTATTTAATAGTTAAACAAAGACATGGAAATACTAATAAGCATATTTGATGTACTGATAAAAAAGAGCCTAAACACGGGCTCTTTTTTATTTTGAACATTTTTCACATAAAACTTTTTGACTTTTAGCCCAACTTTTTAGATTTGTTACGCCATTAAGATTTTTTGAATTTGTGTGTATTGCTATATTTTCGTTTTTGTCGATTTCTTTTTCACAATGACTGCATTTTAATTTTTCAAGAAACATAAAATGACCTCACTTTTTGCGATTTTGTATTCTTTTGATTGTATTTAATTCATTAAATTTAAGAGCATATCAGCTATATATGTTTCAGTAAATGCTGCTAAAATGACCAATGGTAAACAGACGAATAAATATGCTTTTAATAAATTAATTAAACTTAGTTTGAAAGAGTAGTTTTGCTTTTTTTCTTTTCTGAATAGATTGGTTATTTTTCTTAAAATTGATTTATTTAGCATATAAAGACCACTAGTAAATATACAAAAACTCATCATTTCCAAAGTGTAATGAGGTATATAAGCGATTAAGCTAGTTAGACCTTTGTAAGTATCAAAATGGATGAAAAAACCGAATAGTATGCCAGGAATAATAAGCGATACTATTAAATTTAGAGTATATAAAAATGGTATGGGTATTAAAGCTAACAAAAGCATTTGTATTGGTACATGAAAGCCATTGTTTTGTATAAACCCCCAAACTTTTTTTAGTCCCTGCGTTTTACTAACGCTTTCAGGTGAATTGGATCCTAATTGTTTTATAAATTCTTCTGAAGGATGAAAAAATAAAGCGATTGGAATTGTTACTAGTAATAACATTGTTGATAATATAAAGATTTTTATTGCTCTTTTAAAATAATTTTGATCTTTAATATTTAGCATGATTAACCCTTTCTTTTTGTTTTTTGAAACGAGTGTCATGAGTTTTTCTTATCCCGATAATTAATAACGTTATAATAGAGAGTCCTATATGTTGAATTGTATTTTATTTAAAAGTTCTATAAACATTTGAAGTACTGACATCTATCTTTTAATATTTGATATAACTCATTTTTACATAGCTCCTGTTTTTAAACAATACTGACAAATGAGTCATATTTTAAATTTTATAATTCTATTTATATTAATATGTTCGTAGATGACAAAAATTTCAGTATTAACAAATATTAACGCTATTGATATAAATATAGTGTAATTGAATTTTGAAAACATTTTTATATTACTCGTTGATATTGTAAATGTATGAAAACAAGAACAGCCGCAGTTTCCTAATTATGACTCTGGAAGCTATGGACCTAAAGAAAGTGAAAAATTACTTAGTGAAGACGGATTGAATTGGTGGAATAATTTGTAATATAAAAGACTTAAAGTTGTCGTCTTTTGAATGAGTAGTTAATCATTGATTAATATGCAATAATCAATGTTATAAGGATTATAAAGGGAGGATACTTAATGGATTTTATTAATATTACAGGTGCTTCACAAAATAACTTGAAAAACATAGATGTAAATATCCCAAAACACTTAGTAACCGTATTTACAGGACGTTCTGGTTCAGGGAAATCATCTTTAGTGTTTAATACTATTGCTGCGGAATCTGAACAGCTACTAAATGAAAGTTATTCCAGTTATATCCAATTTCATTTAAATCAACAACCTAGACCGAAAGTGAAAAAAATTAAAAATCTTCCTGTAGCAATGACAATTAATCAGAAAAGATTCAATGGGAATTCTCGCTCTACGGTAGGAACAGTTTCGGATATATATGCCTCCGTTAGATTACTGTGGTCTAGAATAGGCGAACCGTTTGTTGGCTATTCAGATGTATATTCCTTCAATAGTCCTAAGGGCATGTGTAAAACTTGTGAAGGATTAGGATATATTGAAGACATTAACTTAGATGAATTGCTAGATTGGGATAAGTCTTTAAATGAAGGTGCCATAGACTTTCCTTCTTTTGGACCAGATAAAGAGCGTGGTAAAGCCTATCGAGATAGTGGTTTATTTGATAATAATAAAAAATTGAAAGACTATACAAAAGATGAATTAGAATTATTTTTATATCAAGAGCCAATGACGTTAAAAAATCCTCCTAAAGAATGGAGAAAGTCAGCTAAATATGTAGGGCTAATACCTAGATTCAGTAGAATATTTTTAGGCGATAAAGAATTTAATAAAAAACGCTATGCCAAACATCTTAAAAATGTAGTAAATAATAAAATATGTCCTACATGTAAAGGTCAACGTTTAAACTCGAAAATATTAAGTTCTAAAATTATGAGTAAAAATATTTCTGATTTCACACAAATGACAATTAAGGAAAAT
>OFLM01000041.1_pt1 | contig 88652 bp, 83 predicted proteins | sample 1540801 | NCBI WGS metagenome assembly OFLM01 (sample SAMEA4413040, study PRJEB24355) | metagenome | biome: human; feature: gut; material: faeces | place: United Kingdom | collected 2010 | reverse complement strand
CGCAGAAGCTTAAACACTCATCAAACAATCGTCAAATCGTGCCCCAACAATCCCATAACAGGACCACCGGTACTCCCACCAGCCCACACCCACCGGGCGTCGAACCGAGAGATAACCCTGCCACAACCACACCCACCACGCAAATCGAGACGGAGGGACACTCGCTCAGCCCACACGATGGGCCAATACTGTGCCTGGTGGGTAAATACAGCCGTCCGGGAACCACCGCTGGAACGGCAGCCCCCGGACGGGTCAGGTCATCGACAGATTCAGCGGGTCAGCGCACCCACCGTCTTCTTCCCACGACGCACCAAGGCAACCTGACCACACAGGAAATCGTCGTCAGTCAGACGCTGATCAGGGTCAGTCACCTTGACGTTGTTGAGGTAGGCGCCGCCCTCCGCGACAGCTCGTTTGCCAGCCGACTTCGTGTCGACGATTCCAGCTGCAACCATGGCGTCAACGATCGTCGGGTACTCCCCGCCCTCATGATGAGCTGCGCCGACCTCCTCGGCCAGAGAGACCACCGTCTTCTCGTCGAGGTCCCGCAACTCACCGCGTCCGAAAATGGCCTGAGCAGCAGCCTGCGCAGCCTTACGCTGCTCCACACCATGGACAAGATCAGTGAGGTCGTCGGCCAAGCAGTGCTGAGCAACACGACGCCACGGCTCCTCCTCGGTCTTGCGAGCCAACTCCTCGATCTCCTCACGCGAACGCGGACTGAAGATCTTGAGGTACTCGATGACCTTCGCGTCCTCTGCATTGAGGAAGAACTGATGGAAGGCATAGGCGCTCGTCAACTCTGGGTCTACCCAGACCGCTCCGGACTCGGTCTTGCCGTACTTGGTGCCATCAGCCTTGGTCAACAGCGGGGTCACCAGACCGTGCACGACGTCACCGGTCGTCCTGCGGATGAATTCTGCACCCGCTGTGATGTTCCCCCATTGATCCTGAGCACCGGTCTGCAAGGTGCAGCCGTAGCGCCTGTGCAGCTCGTAGAAGTCGAGCGCCTGCAGCAGGACATAGCTGAACTCGGTGTACGAGATGCCGCTCTCGAGACGTCGGGCCACGACGTCGCGGGCAAGCATCCGGTTGACAGAAAAGTACTTACCGACGTCACGCAGGAGATCCAGAGCCGAGTACTCGACCATCCAGTCGTAGTTGTTGACGATCCGAGCAGCATTAGGCCCCTCGGTGTCGACGTACTTGCTCACCTGCGCCTTGATGGATTCAACCCACTCAGCGACCACCGCGCGATCATTCATCTGCCGCTCGCCGGTCATCTTCGGATCGCCGATGAGGCCGGTCGCCCCACCGACGAGGAGCAACGGCTTGTGTCCGCGTTCCTGCAGCGCTCGTACCAGCATCAACTGGACGAGGTGACCAATGTGAAGACTCTTCGCGGTCGGGTCGAAGCCCACATAGAAGGTGACGGGCCCTTGGGCGAGGTGAGCCTCCAATGCCTCACGGTCGGTGGAATCGGCAACAAGCCCTCTCCACTCCAGGTCGTCCAACAGATCCGACACGTCAACTTCCTCTCGTCAAGACCCCACGTGGGGTCGATTCAGCGTCAGTCTACCGACAGAGCCATCCTCCACAGTTCGCTCAGGCACGCACCGGGCGCGAGAGGATCTCAGCAGGCACACCCGTGACGGCCATCTGGGAGAAGGCGTCCGCCAACTCTCCGGCGTCAACTCCCATGGCGCACATCAAGGCAATGGTGTCGTCCCCCGCGATCGTCCCCAGGATGATGTCCAGGCCCGCCTTGTCGATGGCAGATCCGTAGTACTGAGCAGCACCTGGTGGGGTCTTGAGCACCACGAGGTACTCGTTGTTTCGTACCCCGGTGCACAGCTCCTTGGTCATTCGTGCCAGCTTGATCCACGCCGGCGAGCCCGTGGTCACATCCGAGGGGTGCTCTCCCTCGGGAATTGAATAACACGGGTTTCCGACATGATCACGCCCCCGGATGGCTCCGATCTCGACGAGGTCACGGGAGAGGGTACCTTGAGAGGCGACGAAACCTTCCGAGGCCAGGATCTCGCCCAACTCAGCTTGGGATGAAATCCTTCCCTCCTGAATCAAGGCGCGGATGCGGGCATGCCGCGCTGCGCGTGAGGTCGGTGCCAAGTGCCCCTCGCTCATGGAACCTCCTTGATCACGCACCATTGAACCGTCTGCTAAATTTTCGAAAGACCACATAAGTATGCATCAATACAGCGGCCCGAGTCCAACCACGACTCAGAAGACGCTCTCCATACCCGCAATGAAGATTCCCAACGCAAGGTCGAAATCCGCCTCTTGTCGGGCGAGATCGACCTCCCCCATGACGCCCAGATCATGCAACTGGGTACGCGTCTGCTCCTCCATGGTGTGGCCAAGGACGAGATGGGCGATGGCACGCGAAACTCCCCCGGCTCTATCGGCATCAACGCCATGAACTGCCAGGAATTCCCGCACCGTCACGATGGGATCAACTTCTCCCAGCCCCACCGAGATCGTCGAGGCAACCAGTTCCGCTCCGTCACGGTGGGCGAGCAGAGTCCTTCGGAAACACCGGGCCCACTCGTCAATACCTGCAGCGAGGTCAGCCTCTGCAACCGGTACGGACGTCGGTCCTCCGTCCACTGCCAAGATCTCGTCGCTCACTGCCGCCAACAGACTCTGCTTGTTGGCAACATGCCAGTACAGAGCGCCAGCCTTGACGCCGAGGTGTTCAGCGAGGCGACGCATGGAGAGGTCGCCAAGCCCATAGGTGTCGAGGATCTCAACCCCTGCCCGGACAACGTCCGCCTTGGTCAGGCTCACGGTGACTCCTCGAACTCGATGACACTTTTTGTCGGGGGGTGGCCCACGTCGACCGAACCTCATGGACTACATTGAACCCCGTTCAATCCTGAACGGTGTTCAGGACGTCTCCAGTCTCGGAAGGACCAGAGCATTGCTGAATCTAGCCGACATGACCGAGCGCGGCCTGAGAGGGGAGTCGATCACCCGCGAGGAGGCTCTCGAGATCCTTCGCAGCAGTGATGAAGAACTCATGTCGATCATCGCCGCTGCCGGAAAGATTCGTCGCCACTTCTTCGACAACCGGGTGCGCCTCAATTACCTGGTCAACCTCAAGTCGGGCCTGTGCCCCGAGGACTGCTCATACTGCTCGCAGCGCCTGGGGTCTCGTGCCGAGATCATGAAGTACTCCTGGGCCGACCCCGAGAAGGTGCACGAGGCCGTCGAAGCTGGTATCGCCGGCGGGGCCCGTCGCGTCTGCATGGTGGCCTCCGGACATGGCCCCTCCACGCGAGACGTTGAGCGCGTCAACGGCATGGTGCGCTCCCTCAAGGCAGACCATCCCGACGTCGAGGTCTGCGTCTGTCTGGGCTTCGTGGACGACGAGAAGGCCGCCTCCATCAAGGAGGCCGGTGCCGACGCCTACAACCACAACGCAAACACCGCTCGCTCCCACTACGACGAGATCTGCACTACCCACTCCTACGAGGACCGCATGGACACCGTCGAGGTCCTCAAGCGCAATGGTCTCTCCCCCTGCTCTGGCGTCATCGCTGGCATGGGCGAGACCGACGATGAATTCGTCGACGTCATCTTCGACCTGCGTGAACACGGAGTCGACTCGGTGCCCGTGAACTTCTTGCTCCCCTTCGAGGGGACACCACTGGCCGGCGGCGCTCAGCACATCACCCCGCAGTGGTGCCTCAAGCGTCTCGCCATGGTCCGCTTCGTCCATCCGGATGCCGAGGTGCGAGCTGCCGCCGGACGCGAGCAGCACATCCGTACCATGCAGCCACTGGCCCTCGAGGTCGTCAACTCCATCTTCCTGGGCGACTACCTCACCAGTGAGGGCGCTGCCGGCGCTGCCGACCTGCAGATGATTCAGGATGGCGGCTTCGTCCCTGAGGGAGTCGACGGACAGCCCATGGTCCACACCACCGTCGATTCGTACCAGTCGGCTGACCTGCCCATCAACGCGGTTCCGATCCGTCACCGCGGCGTTGGCAGTGAGGTTCCGGCAAACGCCTGAGCCACACCCATCCAGATCTCAGCACCCGCCTGAACACAGCATGAGGGGCCGACATGATGTCGGCCCCTCATGGCATGTACCAGTGGTATCAGGACCTCAGCCGAGCTCCACACGCCTCCTCGGCGCGGGATACCGCAGCGTCGCGAGCCTCGGCGGCCTCGGCGTCGGTGAGAGTCCGGTCACCAGCGCGCAGACGAAGGTTGAAGGCGAGCGACTTGTGCCCTTCACCAACCTGCTCCCCCTCGTAGACGTCGAACAGCTCGACGGACTCCAGCAGTGATCCAGCCCCCTCGATGAGAGCCTGACGGACATCCTCGCTGGCGACGGACTCGTCGACAACGAGAGCAACGTCCTCCTTGGCCACCGGGAAACTCGAGATGGCCTTGACCTGGCCACCATGGGGAGCAGCAGCGACCAAGGCGTCAAGGTTGAACTCAACAGCGCAGGACCGCTGCGGTAGGCCGGCATTCGACACCACGGTCGGGTGCAACTCACCGGCGTGACCAATGACCTTGTCGTTCACGATGAGGGCAGCGCAACGGCCCGGATGCCAGGGGGCCTGACGGTCAGCCTTGCGCTCCAGGGGGACGCCGACGGCGTCAGCGGCCTCCTGAGCCACCAGCACCGCATGACGCCAATCCGCCTTGACAGGCTCGCCGTCCCAGCGATCCGGCAACCAGTTGCCACAGATCACCGCAGCCAGCATACGCGGCTGAGCCGGCAGGGCTGCGTCGATCTCAGCAAGGACCTCGTCGGAGGGACGCTCATCGACACCAGGACGGGGCGCCCTAGCCGGGGTCACGGCGCGGAAGACCGCACCGCTCTCGAAGACCGCGAGATCTTCCTGGGACCGCGACATGTTCGTCGCCACGGCGTGGAAGAGTCCCGGCAACAGGCTGGTGCGCAAGTAGGGGTGGGTGTCGTCAAGAGGATTGGCGAGCTTGACCGTGGCGTGACGCGGGTCATCGACGCCGACCCCGAGGGTCTGGAGATCCTTGTCACCGATGAAGGGCAAGGTGACGAGCTCGACGAATCCGGCATCGACAACCGAACGCAACACACGACGACGACTCTGCTGGGCCTTCGTCAGACCTGCGGCTCCCTGGGCGGGCGGAAGAACCGGCTCGATACGGTCGAAGCCGATCTTGCGGGCGATCTCCTCGACGTAGTCATACGCATCAACCAGGTCCGGGCGCCATGTCGGCGGGACGAGGCTGAGGGAATCGCCCAGAGCAGTCACCTTGACACCCGAACGGGTCAGGATCTCGATGACCTCTTCGGTGGACACCTTGGTGCCGAGGATACGGCCCGGCAGCTCGGCGCTGATGGTCTGGCGGGGCATCTCGGAGAGCTCACCGACGACAGTCAGCTCACCGACGGTGGCACCACCGTATTGAGCCAGCAACTCGCCGGCACGAACCGTAGCAGTGTGGGCACACACCGGATCGACTCCACGCTCGAAGCGGCGAGAGGCCTCCGAACCCAGTTTGTGGCGTCGATACGCCCGAGCCACCGTCATGGGATCGAAGTGAGCCCCCTCGAGGATGATTGAGGTCGATTCCGAACTCATCTCGGTGGCGGCACCACCCATGACACCCGCCAGGCCAATGGCACCCGAGTCGTCCGCGATGACCAGGTCGTCGGGATCGAGGGTGCGCTCGGTGTCGTCGAGGGTGACCAGGTGCTCACCTTCGTGAGCCTTACGAACGACGATCGTCCCGCTCACCTTGTCGGCGTCGTAGGCGTGGAGGGGCTGGCCGGACTCCAGCATGACGTAGTTGGTGACATCGACGGCCAGGCTGATCGGACGCATTCCCGCCCGGGTGATGCGATCGGCGATGAAGCGTGGGGTTGGTGCGTGCGGATCCAGACCGGTCACCGGCAGGGCGACGAACTGGCTGCAGGCATCGGACTGGATGTCCACGCCAATCGGACCGTCAACCGGGCTGATCGGCTCCTCGCCGTAGGGATCCGGGAAGTGCACGGACATGGCATGGGCCACCTCGCGGGCAATACCGCGAACCGACATGCAGTAGCCGATGTCCGGAGTGACGTCGACGTCGAGGACCTCTTCAGGCACACCGAGAATCGGCAGGGCATCCTCGCCAGGAACCAGCTGGTGTCCCTCGACAGATGGCGGCAGAGTGATAATACCGGAGTGGTCGACACCGATGCCCAGCTCATCGGCGGCGCAGAGCATGCCGTCAGACATGTGGCCGTAGGTCCTGCGGGCGCTGATGGCGAATCCGCCGGGAAGCACCGCTCCGGGCAGGGAGACGACCACCCAGGCGCCTTCGACGGCGTTGGGAGCACCACAGATGATGCCGCGTCCCTCGACGCCATCCTCAACGTTCTTGGGGTGTCCCTCGGCGTTGTACCGGGGACCGACGTCAACCCGGCACCAGTTGATGGTCTTGCCGTTCTTCTGCGGCTCGGGGATCGAGGACAGGATGTGACCGATGACGATCGGGCCGGTCAACTCGCCACCGACGACCTCGACCTTCTCAACGGTCGCGGTGTGGTCGGTGAGGACCTGAGCCACCTGCTCGGTGGTGGTGCCGTCAGGCAGGTTGACCATGGCCTGCAGCCATGACATGGGGACCTTCATCGTGCTCCTCCCTTGAGTGAGCGGCTGAATCGGACATCACCCTCGACGAAGTCACGCAGGTCAGGGGCGTTGTTGCGGAACATCACCGTGCGGTCAATGCCCATTCCGAAGGCGAACCCGGAGTAGACACGGGTGTCGATTCCGCAGGCGATGAGCACGCGCGGGTTGACGATGCCGCAGCCGCCCCACTCGATCCATCCCTCGGAGCGGCACGTACGGCACGGACGGTCGGGATTGCCGACCGAGGCCCCGTGACAGACGAAGCACTCCAGGTCGACCTCGGCGCTGGGCTCGGTGAACGGGAAGTAGTGCGGACGGAACCTGGTACGCACGTCACCGAACATCGCGCGGGCGAAGGCGTCGACGGTGCCCTTGAGATGACCCATCGTGATGCCCTTGTCCACGCACAGCCCCTCGACCTGATGGAAGACCGGCAGGTGGGTGGCGTCGTACTCATCGGCACGGAACACCTTGCCAGGGCTGATAATGCGCACCGGCGGCTGCTGTTTGAGCAGGGTGTGAATCTGCACCGGGCTGGTGGCGGTGCGCATGCACTTGCCATCGCTGACCGGATCGAGCCACAGGGTGTCCTGCAGGGCGCGGGCGGGATGGTCGGTGCCCAGGTTCAATGCGTCGAAGTTGAACCACTCGGACTCGGCCTCCGGGCCCTCCGCGATCTCCCAGCCCATGGCGGTGAAGACGTCGCAGACGTCGTCGATGAGGGCTGTGATCGGGTGCGGAGCGCCTTGAGGTGAGGTGACGACCGGCAAGGTGACGTCGGTCGTCTCGGCGGCGAGCCGAGCCTCCAGCTCTGCCTCGGCAAGCTCTTCCTGACGAGCCTTGAGAGCCTGGTTGACGCGGCCACGCGCCTGACCGATCCGCTTTCCGGCGTCCTTGCGGGCAGCCGGAGGCAGAGCTCCAATCTCGCGGTTGGCCAGGGCCAGCGGAGACTTGTCACCGGTGTGGGCGATGCGCACCTGCTTGAGCTCGGCAGTGGTGGACGCCTCGGCGATCGCGTCCAGGGCCTCGGCTACCCGGGCGTCGACCTGGTTGGCGTCCAGGGTGCTCACCTGGACCGGGTCATAATTCGTGTTGGGGCCACTCATGGGCCTTCCCCCTGATGGGTTGACGTTGGAAAAGCGCCCGTCTCCGGGGCGCGAGTGTGCGACTGGCGTCGATCACCACAAGTCTAGTGGTGTCGACGCCGTCAATGGTTGGTGGTCGCCCGGCAATACTGAATCATGGCCGCTTCGCGGTAATCAGGCGCGCTGCTCGCTGGCCGTGGCATACAACACCACGGCGGCGGCGGTGGAGAGATTGAGGGACTCAGCAGATCCCCACATCGGAACCCCGACAACCTCGTCAGCCAAGGCTCGGTCTGTCTCCGGAAGTCCCCACGCCTCGTTACCCATCAGCCACGCGATGGGCGCCTTGAGACGTCCGGACCGGGCGACGGCGTCGAGGCCGTGACCTCCCCCGTCCGCGGCAAGCACCGTCATGTGGTGCCTGTGAGCCCACTCCACCGCATCGGCGAGGTCGACTCCGACGAGGACGGGCAGGTGGAAGATTGATCCCACCGAGGACCGAACCGTCTTGGGGTTGTGCGGGTCCACCGACCCGCGGGTCAGGATCACGCAATCGGCACCAAAGGCATCGGCGCAGCGAATGACCGTTCCGGCGTTACCAGGGTCACGGACTTGGGCGCAGATGACGGCCAGGCGTACGTCCTTGTCAGGCAACTCGTGGCGGGTGACCTGTCGGCAGACGGCGAAGACTCCCTGACTGGTGACAGTGTCGGACAAGGCACTGACGTCCTCGTCAGTCAGTAGCACCACCCTGATCCCACGACGTTCTGCGGCTCCGACGTGCTCGGCATCACGCACCGGATCCGAAGTGGCCAGCAGATTCACCTTGCCAGGCCACGCCAGTGCCTCGCGCACCGCCTGAGCACCCTCGACGAGGAAGAGCCCGGACTCCTCACGTCCGCGCCGCGACGAAAGACGACGGGCCGAACGCAGCGACCCCTTCGAGATGCGATCCCACCTCGAAAGGTCGTCGTTCGGCCCGTCATTCATACCCACGTCAGGCAGCAGCGTTCTGCTGCTGGCTGGCCTTGGCGACCTCGACGAGGCTGTTGAAGGCGTCGATGTCGGAAACGGCCAGCTCGGCGAGCATCTTGCGGTCGACCTCGATGCCAGCGTTCTTCAGACCGTTGATGAAACGGTTGTAGGTCATGCCCTGGGCGCGGGAGGCAGCATTGATGCGCTGGATCCACAGCGAGCGGAAGTCGCCCTTCTTGGCGCGACGATCGCGGAACGAGTAGGTGGCCGAGTGGAGGGTCTGCTCCTTGGCCTTGCGGTACAGGCGGGAACGCTGTCCGCGGTAACCGGAGGCCTGGTCGAGGACCTCACGACGCTTCTTCTTGGCATTCACAGAACGCTTCACGCGTGCCATGGTGATTCTCCTTGGATCTCCCGGGTCAGTCCCGGATTGGTTCGGGGCGTATGCCGCCCAGTGGACTTGGGGACGTCGTCAGTGGCGGCGTCGGCTGTCGTCAGCGACCGGGGTGGCCAGCGAGCAGCTTCTTGACCTTGGCGGCCTCGCCCTTGGGCAGCACGGTCTCGCCGGTCAGACGGCGAGTGACGCGCGAAGACTTGTGCTCGTTCAGGTGGCGCTTGCCGGCCTTGCGAGCGGTGACCTTGCCCGAGCCGGTCACCTTGAAACGCTTTTTCGTCCCGGAGTGGCTCTTCATCTTGGGCATGGATGGCTCCATTCGTTCATGTGTGTCGTCCCGCGAACCGGAGGGAAGGTCCCGGGCTGGCTCACCGGCGAAGACCGGATCACCTGGTTCTGAGCAGTGCTCAGAGGTCGATGTCGGGGTCCATGTTGTCGGCGGGACCCTTCTTCTTCTTTTTCTTGGCGGTGCCGGCAGCAGCTCGCTGAGCAGCCTCGTAAGCCTTGTCGGCCTCAGCGGCCTCGGCGCGCTCAGCGGCTCGACGGTCACGCTCAGCCTTCTGATCCGCCTTAGCCTCGTTCTTCTTACGAGTCGGGGCGAGGATCATGAGCATGTTGCGGCCCTCCTGCTTGGGAGGGGATTCGACGGTCGCGTACTCAGTCAGATCGTCAGCAAGACGACGCAGCAGGTTGACGCCGAGCTCCGGACGGGACTGCTCACGGCCACGGAACATGATCGTGATCTTGACCTTGTCACCGGCCTTGAGGAACCGCAGGACATGGCCCTTCTTGGTCTCGTAGTCATGGTCGTCAATCTTGGGACGAAGCTTCATCTCCTTGATGATGGAGTTTGCCTGGTTGCGTCGCGACTCCCGGGCCTTCTGGGCCGCCTCGTACTTGAACTTGCCGTAGTCCATGAGCTTGACGACAGGGGGCCGGGCTTGCGGAGCCACCTCGACCAGGTCGAGGTCCTGCTCGCGGGCGAGTTGCAGGGCCTGCTCGACCCTGACGATTCCGACCTGTTCGCCATTGGGGCCGACCAGGCGCACCTCGGGAACGCGGATCCGCTCGTTGATGCGGGGTTCAGTACTGATGGGGTCCTCCCGGATGTCTGTTCACTATGGGGACGTGTCTACGCCTCCGCGATCCGGGTACAAGAAAAGGCCCTCGCGGACATGCGAAGGCCTGACTCGTACTGGTGCATGAACACCTCAACGAACCCCTGGGATGGAACCCTGAGGCTCGTTGTTGACAACCCGGCGAACGAAATCCGCCCAGGTGGGGAGGTCAGGCCCCCTCTTCCACGTGACCAGTTCTGCACTGATCGCTCTGAAGATGCTACGGCATCAGGCGTAGACACCACAAATCGGGAGGGAAGGAACCATCTTCCAAAGCAACTCCAGACACCAAGACCCCTGCGTCAGGAGGGGTCCTCCCTGCGCACCCAACCCCAGCCGTCCGCGAACTTCACGAGTTTTCCGCCGTGTTCAATCGGGCCGAGGACATCTGGCCCCAGGACGAGTGGAGCCGGACCCGCGACGTCGATGAGAAGGGCATCAGCCTGGACCTCGGTGACCGTGGCGGCCAGATCCGGTAATGGGCCGGGAACCGGTCGAGCTCGGGAGTCCCATGCCGTCAGGGAGTCGATACCGGTGAAGGCCAGCAGGGCAGTACTCCCCTGCCCATTGGTGAGTTTGACCGCGCCGATCTCACCGACCTCGTCCGTCATGACTGGCATGAAGAGACGAACTCCCGCGCACAAGGTGGAGATCGCCTCGAGGTAGGCGTTGCGATACGTGTCGGGATCGTCGGTCAAGCAGGCGGCGAGGGCAGCGCGCACCCGGGGATCGGCGTCCCCCCTGTCGCCACCGGTGGGAGATAGTGGAGCAGACACCTGCCGAACACTAGCTGACCGCCATGACACGCTTGCCTGCCGACCATGCCCGTGGCCATGGCCACGACGCACAAATGTCACCACCGTGTGGAACAGTTGAGGCATGAGCGAAACGACCGTCGTTGCCGTCGTCACCATTCTCCTGGTTGTCCTTCCGCTGTTGTGGGCCCTGTCCGGGTGGCTCTCGCGCCGCTCCTCCCGGGCCCTGTTGCGCGGATTGGGTCTGGCCCTCATCCCGACCGGCCTGGTCCTGACCGGACTGATGCGTCTGCTGGTCCGAGCGATCCGCCTCATCGTGGACTGGTTCGCCGGTACTGCCATGACGACAGCTATCTGGATCGGCGTCATCGTCATCGCCATTGGCCTGGTGACCTGGTTCGTCGCCGGTTTCATGTCCCCGGTTGACCGCGAAACCGGACGTCAGCGTCGTCAAGGCCACGCCGCGCGCAAGCAGGCCCGAACCAAGAATGCATCCCCGGAATCCGCATCCCCTCAGAATGCTTCCCGGAGAACGACCCCGGTGACGAGTTCTCGAACCGTCGATGCCCCGAAGACGCCGGCCACTGCCCCGGTTCGGAGCTCGCCTTCCAGCTCCTCCAGGCCAGCTTCCAGCTCCAACAAGGCGGCCCCCAATATCTCGGCCGCCGAGAAGGACGAGGACGCCGAGCTTGAGGCCATCCTGCGCAAGCGCGGGATCGAGTGATCATTCCCCGAGACACACAGCAATGCCGTGGAATCCATCATTTGGGCCCACGGCATTTTTCAGTGACGGTGGAAAGTCACCGTGGCGATCACAGTCGGCAGGCGGACAACTCCGTCGACAGGATGGCACGAGCGCCAGCGTCCCACAGTTCGTCCATGAGCCCTTGCACGGCCTCACGGGGAACCATGGCGCGCACGGCATACCAGCCATTCTTCGCCAGCGGCGAGACGGTGGGGGCTTCCAGGCCAGGGGTCAGCTCGGTGACGGCGCCGAGAGCCTCGGCCGGCACGTCGTAGTCAACCATGACGTAGCCACGGGCCACCTGGACACCATCAATGCGTCGCATGAAGTGGTCGAAGGTCGTGCCACCGGTGAAGTCCCGCCGCTGGATGAGCACGGCTTCGGACTCCAGGATGACGTCTCCGAAGACCTCAAGACCAGCCTTGCGCAGGGTGGTTCCGGTCTCGACGACATCAGCGATGGCGTCAGCCACCCCGAGTCGGATCGAGGACTCGACGGCACCGTCCAAGTGGATGAGGTGAGCGTCGATACCGCGCGTGGTCAGGAAGGATCCGAGCAGGCCCGGGTATGACGTCGCGATGCGCTTACCGGCCAGACCCTCCACGGTGTTCTCAGGACCTTTGGGCGCCGCGAAACGGAACCGGGAGCGACCAAAACCGAGACCCTTGATCTCAGCAGCATCAGCACCGGAATCCAGCAGCAGGTCGCGGCCGGTGATACCGATGTCGAGGGTCCCCTCACCGACGTACACCGCGATGTCACGCGGCCGCAGGTAGAAGAACTCCACCCCGTTGGCCTCGTCGACCAAGGTGAGGTCCTTACGATCGGAACGTTGACGGTAACCGGCCTCAGTCAACAGGGAGGACGTGGCTTCCGACAGGGCACCCTTGTTCGGTACTGCTACGCGCAGCAGGTCTGACATGAACTCTCCTCGGGAGATTGAGAAATCGGGGAAATGACGATACTGGCCAGGCACAACCCGACCGGGGGAATTCACAGATGCTCGTAGACGTCGTCGAGGGTCAGGCCCTGCTTGATCATCATGACCTGCAGGTGATAAATCTCCTGGCTGATTTCCTCGGCCAGCCTCTCGTTGCCCTCGTACTCGGCGGCCATCCAGACCTCGGAGGCTTCCTCCACGATCTTCTTGCCGATGGCATGCACTCCGCGGTCAAGCTCCTCGACGGTTCCCGACCCTACAGGGCGGGTCTGTGCCTTGGTGGACAGCTCGGCGAAGAGTTCCTCGAATGTCTTGTTCACAGTGGCCAGGCTACCGACCGCGGTGGCATGACCAAGCCTGGGACCACGTGACGGACCATGCAGGGTACCGGGCCGGGCATCCGATCAGGTCGCAGTCTCTCCTGCGTGCTGAGCTCGCCACCACGTCAGGAAGCCGTAGAGGCAGAAGGCTCCGTAAAAGACATACATCAGGGCACTCGGGTAGTACTGTGCGGTCGCCAGCAACGGAACGCCAACGATGTCCACGGCGATCCACACGAACCAGAACTCATTCCAGCCGCGTGCCATCCCCCACGTGGCAAGGATCGATCCGGTGAGGATCCAGGAATCCGACAATGGGCCCCAAGAACCGAGGGCCTTGAGAACGAAGTAGAAGACGATGAGCATGACGAGAGCGGCTGTCAGGCTGAGGATGCGTTCCCGACGAGTGGCCCACCTGGGATGGACGGCCACCTGAGAGGCGCCATTGTTGCGTCGGGTGGCAGCCCACACCACCCAGCCATAGGCGCTGGTCGCGAGGAAGAAGATCTGGCGGCCAGCCTGACCCCACAGGTTGAGGTCCTGAGGAGTGTGGAACACCCCGCCCAGGAAGACGGTGAACAGGATGACGTTCCCGACGATGCCGACCGGCCAGGCCCAGACCCGACGACGGGCACCGCCGAGTGCTGATGCCAGTCCAAACAGGTTCCCGATGACCTCGCGCCACAGAATCGGCTTGCCCAGGCCCACATCGAGTTGAGCATTGAGCAGAGACGTGAGGACATTGGACACAGTTACACCTTTCCGACCACCGGAGGGTGGTCGGCTCATTCTCGCAGATGATCCCAGGTAGCCTTCACCCCATCACATGGGTGGCCACGGCAGGGCCGGACGCAGTCCGCTCGGCCCCGGGAATGCACCAAACTCGAGGAGGTCTGCGGCTCGTTGCCGTAACGCCTCGACCTCGGCCACGTTGATGAACTCATCGAAGATGTCATCAGGCACAGCGACAACCTGGTCGAGCATCATCTCCTCGACCGGTTCCAGGGGTTGACCTGCCCATCCCCACAACACCGTGCGCAACTTGGGCGCAGTGTGAAAGGCCAGGCCATTGTCCACCGCCCAGACATGGGCCGTCCCGTCCAGGTCCGGATCGGGGCCGAGCAGGATGTGACCGCCCTTGCGGTCGGCGTTGTTGGCGACGGTGTCGAAGAGGGCCAGAGCACGCAGAGCAGGATGCGGAGAGTGGGCGAGCCCGATCTCGTGGTCGTCCTCGTCGATCCCCAGCAGGAATCCGCGCCAGTGTCCCGGGAGACGTTCGGTGGTGTCTGCCACCACCAACGGATTCTCCAGATCGTCGTCAATCCATCGCTGCATCGAACCGGCCCCCCGTGGGCCGTCCTCGATGAAGACGGTCAACGGCACCAGCGCAATACCCATGAGCTGGGACAGCAGGTAGGACGCAACCTCACGTCTGGCAAGGGTCCCGGCAGGGAAATCATGGAGACGTCGCTCGCGAGCAACCGGTTTGTACACCCACAACCGGTCGTCCGCATCGCGCACCAGGAGAGCGCCATTACTGGAATCGGGCAGGGCACCATCGATCCGCCATGGAGATCGGGGCCGAGGTGCGTGTGGCAGGTCCCAGGGGTTCGTCGAACTCACCACACCAGCGGCCTGCGATAGCCATTTGACCGGGGACACAGGTGGCCCCCTGCCGAAAGGATTTGCTGGGAACAGTACGGACAGTATTGGCGTCCCGACGCCACAATGACATTGCACCGAGCGACGAATTGGCGAGCCTGGGAGGTCGTCATGAGGATTTCGAGGGAATCTGGTGCCGCCTCCGGAAGTGTGGTCAACAGCATCGCGGGGTCGTTGATCATCAACTCGTCATCGCTGACGGCATACATCTCGATCTCGATGCGCTTGCTCGGGTCGTCGAAGGCCATCGCCATGGTGCCAACCGTGAATTCCCCATCAAGGGGTGCGTCCAGCGGGGCGAGGTCATCAGGGGCCTCGATGGCCGGTGGGACAAGGACGTCGGCGGCATGGGCGGCCAAGCCGTCCAGAATCCTGTCCATCTGAAGCGCAAGCTGGCTGATCTGAGCCTTCTCGCATTGCACCGTCACCAAGCGAGAGCCTTCCCGAACCTGAAGGTGGAAGACCCGTGCACCCGGGCGACCAAGGGTGCCGACCACGACCCGATCAGGCCGTTCGAATCGGAAGGTGCGACGAGTCATGTCTCCACCCTAGCCACTCGGCCCCCTCCGACACGCACAGGCTGGGCCCCGTCTCACTGGGTGTCACCGCCGAGATGGCGGCCCGCGCTCGATCCTGCGCCCAGAGGTTTGTCAGGGCGCCAATTGAGGGTTTGGAGACGCCACGTCGTACCGTCCCGGACGAGTACCGTCATGCTGGCCGGGCTGATGACCAGGGATTGGAAGAGCCGATGTGGCAGGCCCACCAGGTCGGCGACGATGGCGCGCAACGGATCGCCGTGACTGACCACAACTGCCTCGCCATCCCGCACCTCGTCAGCGATTCTGCGGGCTGCCTTAGCCGTGCGCAGGAACATGTCAGTCATGGTTTCGCCGCCGGGGAAGGCAGCCGCGGGCGGATTGTCGACCACCGTGTGCCATTCCGGCTCGCTGCTGAGACTCGACAAGGATCGTCCCGCCCACGCTCCATAATCGCACTCGGCGATGGCGTCGTTCACGCGTATCGGGCAGGTCCACCCCGCGCCTTCGGTGATGATTGCGGCTGTTTGCCGTGCTCGGGTAACGGGGGAAGTGACGACGAGGTCAGGTTCCACATCTGTCAGTTGAGATGCCAGGGCCTTTGCGTCACGAGTACCGACCTCGTCGAGGGGATGGTTCGAGCGACCAGCGAGGATTCCCTTCGCATTGGCCTCAGTACGCCCGTGTCGAATGAGCAGAAGTCGCGCCATGGCGTCACTGTATTGCGCCCCAGTCCTGGCACCTTGCCTCAAGGCCGGCTTGAGGGTGCTCCGTTAGGGTGATCTGAACGAGGAGGACGCACACATGCGCTTGAGAACCGTCGGGGCTAGCGGCCTCAAGGTGTCTGCCATTGGTCTGGGTTCCCTGACCTGGGGCGGCCAGACCGACGCTCGTGAGGCTCGCTCCATGGTGCGCCGTTTCGTCGATGCCGGTGGAAATCTGGTCGATACCGCCCCCGCATACGGTGGTGGCTTCGCCGAACAGCTCATCGGGAAGCTCATTCACACTGACATCAGCCGAGATGATCTCGTCATCGCCACGAAGGCTGGGTTCGTCGTCGAGGGGAAGAAACGGGTTGTCGACACCTCGCGAACCGCTCTGTTGCGCGACCTGGAGGGATCTCTGCGTCGCCTCCACACCGACCACGTCGACCTGTGGCAGGTGCATGCCTGGGGAGATGCCCCCGTCGAGGAGACCTGCGCTGCCCTCGACCATGCTGTGCATTCAGGTATGGCCCGCTATGTCGGCGTGTCCAACTTCGTCGGTTGGCAGGCGGCAACGGCGGCCACGTGGCAGCGGACGACCGGAACGCGAACTCCGCTGGTGAGCAATCAGGTCGAGTACTCCCTGTTGGCTCGTCGCGCCGAAATCGAGGTCGTTCCCTCTGCCCAATATCACGGCATGGGACTGTTGGCGTGGTCGTCCTTGGGACGTGGCGTGCTGGCTGGCCGTTACCGCAACGGTACGCCCAAGGATTCTCGTGGCGGTTCTGACCGTCTCTCCTGGTTCGTGCAGCCCTATCTGACGCCCAAGTCCCAAGCTGTCGTCAATGCCATCTCGAAGGCGGCCGACGGGCTGGGAGCGACAGCTGCACAGATGGCTCTGGCATGGGTGCGTGACGCCCCCGTGGTGTCATCAGCCCTCGTCGGACCACGAACGACGACACAGCTCGAGGAACTGCTCGGCGTCGACGACGTCGTGCTGCCCCCGGAGATCACCTCGGCCCTCGACGACATCACGGGCGGGCCGAACCTGGCCCGTTCCGAGGAGTCCTGAGGGGTCGTCGCACCGCGCCTGATCTCAGCGCTCACTACGAGGAACCCACGGCGTGGAGACCGGACCGTCGTAAAGCTCACGCGGCCGGGAGATCCTCGTCATCGGGTCCTCGGCGACCTCCTTCCAGTGCGCAATCCAGCCGGCCATACGGCCAATGGCGAACATGACGGTGAACATGTTGAGCGGAATCCCCAGGGCCCTCAACACGATTCCTGAGTAGAAGTCCACGTTCGGGTAGAGCCTGCGCTCGACGAAGTAGTCGTCAGCCAGGACGGCCTCCTCGAGTTCCATGGCGACGTCGAGCAGTGGGTCCGGCTTGTGCATGGTCTCCAGCAACGGACCGACAACACCGCGGAGAATCCTCGCCCTGGGATCCCAGTTGCGGTAAACGCGGTGCCCGAAGCCAGAAATCCTCTCCCCCGAATCCTTGGCCTTTGCCAAATACTGGCGCGGGGAGAGTCCCGAGTCATGGATACGCTGCAGAGCCCGTACCGCGTTGACGTTGGCACCACCGTGACGGTCCCCCCACAGTGCACACACCCCTGCCGAACACGAGGTGAAGAGGTTGGCACCGGATGACCCCACCATCCGCACCGTCGATGTCGAACAGTTCTGGCCATGTTCGGCGTGGAGGACGAAGAAGAGGTTGAGGGCCCTCGCGGCAATCGGGTCAGGCTCGTAGTCGCGGTACGGCAGGGAGAACATCATGTGCATGAAGTTCTCGACGTACTTGAGGTCGTAGCGCGGGTAGATCGCCGGCTCCCCGATCGACGCCTTGTACGAGGCTGCCGCGATCGTCCTCACCTTGGACATCAGCTTGGCGGCGGCATTGGTGAAGGATTCCTCATCAGTGATGCGCGGGCGGTCATGGGTACTCATCGCATTGATCATCGACGACATGATCGCCATGGGGTGGCCGTTGGGAGAGAAGGCATTGAAGTGCAGATCCATCGACCGGTGCAAAGCAGAGTACTCGGTCAGCCGGTTCCGGAAATCGTCACGCTGCGCCTCAGTCGGCAGCTCGCCGAAAATGAGCAACCATGCCGTCTCCACGAAGGAGACCTTCTCCTCGGCAAAGGTCTCGATTGGCAGACCTCTATAGGTGAGCACTCCCTCCTCACCGTCAATCCAGGAGATGGCTGACCGACACGAGGCGGTGTTGGCGAATGCAGGGTCGAAAGTCGTCACTCCGCCGGTCATCTGACGAAGATCCGAGATGTCGATGACCCTGTCGCCGGTGGTGCCGATGATGACGGGGAGGGAGTACTCCTGGCCGTCGAGAATGAGGGTTGCGGTGCCGCGCTGGCTTGGTTTCTGACTCATCGTCAGGCCTCCTGCAGGATGTGATCGACGACTTTGGCGCCGAAGACGAGGGAGCCCACCGGGACTCTCTCGTCGACGCCGTGGAACAGACTGATGAAGTCGAAGTCGGCAGGAAGCTGCAGTGGGGTGCAGCCGTAGCAGTTGATGCGACGGCCGTCCGGGAGGACGGCGAACCCCTTGGCGTCGGTTCCTGCCGAGTTGAGGTAGGGCAGCACGACAGCTCCCGGATCCTCGGCGTCAATGGCGCGATGGATGGCGTCGACAGCTGACCCTTCGAAGGGCGCTGCCGCGGCAGGTTTGAGGGAGATCGTCTCGAAATCGATCCCGGGACCAGCCAAGGACTTGATCGTCGAGATCATCTCCTCTTCAGCCCCGGGAATGAAGCGGGCGTCAATCTCGGCGCTGGCCCGAGTCGGCACAACGTTGACCTTGTACCCGGCTGACAGCACCGTCGTGGTGACGTTGTGGGAGCAGCACGCGGCAACCATGCGGGACAGCGGCCCAATCGGTGCGAGGCTCGACTCAAGGTCGTCCCGGTCGATCGTCAGACCCCACATCTCGGAAACCTCGGCGAGGAACTCCTCCTGCACGGGGTGGCCCAGGTCGTCGGGCCATTGATGGGAATCAATGCGCGACAGGGCTTTCAGCAAGTGGCCGACCGCGTTGTCCGGGTTGCGCATGGAGCCGTGACCGGCGCTGCCGGTGGCACTCATTCGGAACCACCACAGGCCCTTCTCGGCCGACTGGACGACGTAGACCCGCTTGCCCCCAGGGGTCGTCAGGGAGAACCCACCCACCTCGCTGATGGCCTCGGTGACGCCGTCGAAGATCTCCGGATGGTTGGCACCCATCCAGGTGGATCCGAGCGTGCCGGATGCCTCCTCGTCAGCGAACATGATGAAGCGAATCGGACGCGACGGCACCTCACCGCGACGATGACGGGCTCGGATGGCTGAGAGCACCATCGCGAGGAAACCTTTCATGTCGATGGCTCCCCTGCCCCACATGCAGTTGTCGTGGACCTCGCCGGACAACGGGTGATGGGTCCAGTCCTCGGCTTCGAACGGCACGGTGTCGCTGTGGCCGTGAAGCAACAGGGCAGGACGACTCATGTCGGTACCTTCGGGTGCCCACTCGGCGACCAGGGTGGCTCGGCCGGGCTCGGACTCGTAGATCGAGACGTCCACCCCGATCTCGTCCAGGAGCTCGGAGACGTAGCGACACATGTCGACCTCGCCACGAGCGTCTTGTGGACCAAAGTTCTGCGAGTCGATCTGAATCATGCGCGAGCAGATGTCGACCACCTCGGCCTGCGGACTGTTCGGCCCGTCGACAAGGTCTTCGAGAGGCATGCTGAAGAGATCTGACATGCCGCGATTGTGTCACCGACCGGGGTTTCCACCGTCATCAGGGACACTCGATGGACGCCGATTTGCATCGTGGCGCGAACTTCTACTAAAGTCCCGTGACTGTCCGGTTCGACGCATGAGCGAAGAACCGGAAACCCGAGTCCGGGTGGCGGAATTGGTAGACGCGCTAGCTTGAGGTGCTAGTGGCCGATTAAGGCTGTGGAGGTTCAAGTCCTCTCTCGGACACAACAAACCCCGTCTGACTGAACAAGTCAGACGGGGTTCACTTTTCACCCCATTCGCGTGCTCACCCCTTGAGGAGTAACCGGCCCCTCGCGTCACCATCTGTGATATTTATCACCGTGAATACACATGAAAGGCTCACTTCGGTCCACCCTTCGTGGATGTGGACAGATTCCTTCAGTTGAGTTTCCGTCTGTGCACGAAAGACCAACTCTGCCGTTCAGCCCACCATCACGAACCCCTCGGCTCATATTGTCCTGGGCATCCGCGGTGGCCGTCACTCAAGGATGAGACGGGCACGCACGACGCGAAGGAGCATCTTGATGTCATTCCCACGCAAACTCAGCGCACTGACTATTGCCGGCACCATGGCAGTGACTGGCGTGACCATTGCGACCCCAGCCATGGCTGCTCCTGAAGGTGGTTCTCAGCCTGCCGCTGCCCCGGCGACCGACCAGGTGAAGAAGGAGACCGGCTACTTCAAGACCACTGACAAGCTCGGGGCCAAGCTCTTCTACCGCAAGGACATCGTCCCCAACGCCAAGGGGGCCGTCGTCCTGGCCCACGGTCTCATGGAGAATTCCTCCAACTACGAGTACCTGACCAAGAGCCTCACCAAGGCCGGCTACAGCGTCTACCGTTTCGACAACCGTGGTCACGGCCGTAGCGCTGCCCCGTACGTCAACAACGCCATTCCGCGTGGCCAGTTCGATGACTGGTGGAACATCGAGTCCGACATTCACCAAGTCGTCCAGACCGCGCACGAGGAGAACGCCGACAAGAAGGTCTTCCTCCTCGGCCACTCGATGGGCGGCATCGCCGTTCAGTCCTATGGAATAATGTACCCGGGCACTGTCGACGGCATCGTCTCCTCCGGTGGCGGTACGTTCGCCAGCGTTGACGGGCCGAACACCGAGGGAGTCACCACCGTGACCCCTGACAACCTCAACTTCTTCGCCCGCCATGCCCTCCCACAGATCAGCCAGATTCTCCCGATGTCTCACCTGACGGCGTTCAACGGCCAGCTCGCCAAGGCTGCCGTCAAGGATCCCAAGAGCATCCGGATGCCATCTGGTCCGCTCTCTGCCGGCGTCATCCTCCCTGGCTACCCGGCTTACGGTCTGTGCTCCGATCCCGATGTCCGCATCGACCACTGGCAACGTGACCCGCTGTACAACCATTACATGCGTCTCGGTCTGGTCGAGCAGCTCGGTGTCGGCGAGGCCTACAACATCATGAATGCGCATGAGTTCGACGCCCCGACCCTCATCATGCACGGTGAGAACGATGGCCTCGTGCCAAGCTACTTCGACGTGAACTGGTACAACGCCATCAATTCGAAGGACAAGAAGATCATCCAGTGGCACGGCCTCATGCACGAGATCTTCAACGAGCCCACCAAGGACCAGGTCATCAAGACTGCTGTCGACTGGATTGACGCCCACAACAAGTGAACTTGATCCGGCCTATTCTCTGACGAGGGCTGCGTCTCCCACACCTCGCGGGAACGCAGCCTTTGTTGTGTCGGCATGCGACACGAACTCACACCAGTTCGCATGCTTCAGTTCTCAGGCCCTTCTCAGTCCTGTTCTAGATCATGAACAACCGTGTTCGTGGGCCCAGATCACCCGTACAACACGAACCACTGGTCAGACTTGGGTTACCCAGTAAAATATAAATACGCCCCGGGCTGATCAGCGGTCCTGGGACTGACGAAAGGAGCCACTCGTGGGCCTCAGCGACAAGATCAAGAGCAAGAGCGACGAGCTCGTCGGTGCTGCCAAGGAGAAGATCGGAGATGTGACCGACAACGCCGATCTCCAGGGCGAGGGCGCCGATCAGAAGGCCAGCGGCAAGGTGGACCAGAAGGTGGATGACGCCAAGGACAAGGCGACTGACCTCAAGCACGACGTCCAGGCTGCTACCGACAAGCTGAAGGACTGACAACTGACGGGCCGGGCACATGAGGTGCCCGGCCCTTTACCATGTCCTCATGACGATCACGGCACGGCGTTACCTCGACAACTCCATCGGGGTGTTGACGCTCACCGCGACCCCGCAAGGGCTGGCCCAGGTCACGTTCGGCGAGGCACCAGCACCATTGACCGTCCATGAACCGTCCGAGCAACACCACATCTGCGAGGGAATCCTCGACGACGCCGCCCACCAGTTCAGCGAGTACCTCTCCGGCTCCCGAACTGCTTTCAGTCTCCCCCTCGACCTGTCGGGAGCGACAGCCTTCCAACGAGCCGTCATCAACGGGCTACTCACGATTCCCTACGCCCAGACCATCAGCTATCGCGACCTGGCCACCCTCATCGGGCGTCCACAGGCCTCCCGAGCGGTCGGCAACGCCTGTGCCACGAATCCATTGCCGATCGTCATCCCTTGTCACCGGATCCTACGTAGTGATGGCAAGCTCGGGGGTTACCTTGGCGGCCGAACCATCAAGCGTTTCCTGTTGGACATGGAAATCCGTCATGGTGCCATCACCTCCGATTGCCGACCAATGTGACCGACCACGTACCATCCAGGCAACATGCCGCCATGCCCAGCTGCTCGAGGACCGTCAACGCGGCTGAGCACTGAGCCACAGACACTCCCACCGACGCAGACAACTCGTCCATCCCACAAGATCCATGAGCCGGGAGCGCCTCGTGCACGGCCAGCTCCGTGGCATCCAGGACATCCGTGGGAAGACTGCGACCTTCCGGTCTTTCGGGTTCAGGAGCAAGTTCTCCGACGATCCCGCGGACATCCTCGGCATCGCGCACCAAGATCGCCTCACCGTCACGGATGAGCTTGTTCGTACCGGTCGACCTGCTCGAGGTCACGGGACCGGGGACAGCCATGACTGCCCGGCCCAGAGCATTCGCCCATGAGACGGTGTTGATCGCCCCCGATCGCCACCCTGCCTCGACAATGACGGTTCCTGTCGTCAGCGCAGCAATGAGACGATTCCTGGCCAAGAATCCCGGACGCGTTGGATGCCGGCCTGGTGGCATTTCCGAGACCAAGGCGCCCGTTTCGGCAATGCGTTCCAGCACCGCGGCATTTCCCCTCGGGTACAAGACGTCAAGCCCACATGCCAGGACTCCGATCGTCTTCTCGTTGACGCACAAGGTGCCTCGATGCGCAGCGACGTCGATCCCGAATGCGCCACCGGAGACGATGACCTGACGACCGGTCCCGTCGCTGTGTCCCTGAGCAAGATGGTGGGCCATCTCCATCGCGACATCCTGGCCATAGCTCGTCGCAGCTCGGCAGCCGACGATGGCGACCGACCGCTCAGACGCCTCATTGACGCGTGTCGGGCCAAGAACCCACAACCCGATGGGAACCCCACCCATTCCTGACTTCCCCACCCACGAGAGGTCATCGAGCCCAACGGGCCACTCCTCGTCTCCGGGGATGAGGAACCTCATCATGGCTTTCTCCGACCGGGCCACCACCTGGTCGACATCCGTCCCTCTGGCTCGCTCGTACCATCTCTCGTCCACATCGGTCAGCAGGCGGTGCCACATCTCTTCGGCCGTCATGTCCAGCAATCGCCGCGCCGTGACGCTGTCCCCAGGCTGGACGACTGTTGTCAGGGCAGCTCGCGCCACCCTCTCGTTGTCCCATGTCATAACAATCGTCCTCGTCTCATCCCCATGGCCTCAGCAACACATGCCTTGTCCACCTCGTCCTTGCCCTCCAAATCGGCCACGGTCCATGCGATTCGCAGCACCTTGTCCACGCCGCGGGCTGTCAGCCGACCGGTCGTCAGGGCGTCTTCGATGATGCGAGTGGCATCATTGGCCGGGAGCTTCTGGCGAAGCACCTTCCCCGGCACCTCGGCATTGCATTTCCATGGCCTCCCCTCCCAGCGACGCGCAGCCCTCAGCCGGGCTTCTGCCACCCGGTCGTGCACGACGGCGCTGGACTCCCCTGCGGGCAACGTTGAGGCGTCAAGCAGGTGCGCCGAGGTCAGCGGGCGCATCCGTACCGTCACGTCGACTCGGTCGAGGATCGGGCCGGAGAGCCGACCCGAATACCGTTGGACCTGTTGTGGAGTGCAGGTACACCGACCGGATGGGTCGTCAGCCATCCCGCACGGGCACGGGTTGAGTGCCATGACGAGCTGAAACCGAGCTGGGAACGTCGTGTGGGCCTGAGAACGGCCAATGATGATCTCCCCCGTCTCCAAGGGCCCACGCAGCGAATCGAGGACCTTGGGGGCAAATTCCGGGGCCTCGTCGAGAAAGAGGACGCCGCGGTGCGCCAAGGAGATGGCACCTGGCTGGGCAATCCGTGCTCCTCCGCCGACCATGGCAGCCATCGACACGGAATGGTGTGGTTGTGCCAACGGTGGCCTGGTCATGAGACGCCCACTCCCCCGGCCTGCCAAGGAGTGCAGAGCCGTCACCTCGAGGGCGTCCCGGTGATCCAGGCGGGGAAGGATCCCGGGCAGCCGTCGTGCCAGCATCGACTTCCCGCATCCAGGTGCGCCGCGAAGGAGGATGTGGTGGCGTCCGGCTGCCGCCACTTCAAGGGCGCGGCGTGCTTCGTGTTGGCCGATCACCTCTGCCAGATCTACCAGACCTGGATCAGCATCGGCGGCGTCAGTCACGGGTTCCTCAGTCGCCAGTACCGGACGGCCGTGCAGGACCTCGACGACATCACGGAGATGGCCGACCGGCCAGATCGTCACCCCCTGCACCAACCGGGCCTCGGCATACTGGCCGGACGGCACCACGGCACATTCGAACCCTGCCTCGCGAGCCGCCAACAATGCCGGGAGTACCCCACGCACTGGTCGTACCCGCCCGTCAAGCCCCAGTTCCCCCATGAGAACCGTCGACCCGAGCAGGGTCTGCGGGATCTTTCCATCCGCAGCCAGGGTCGCAGCGGCAATGGCGAGATCGAAGTGAGTTCCGGCCTTCGGCAGGCCAGCGGGGGTGAGGTTGATCGTCAGGACGTTGCTCGGCCAGGACATGCCGGTGGCACCAACCGCAGCCCGACACCGATCCCGAGCCTCGTGCAGGGCCATGTCCGGAAGGCCGACGAGTACCGTACGCGGCAGGCCCGACGATATGGCCGTCTCCACCTCGACCAAGCAGCCTTCCAACCCCATCAGGGCAACCGACCATGCGCTTGCCCCGGTCACTGGATGCCCCGCACATGCGTAATCGTCGGCTGTTCGCCGGGGCGCACCATGACCCCGATGGCGTCGATCCGTACCGAGTGCATTCCTTTCTCCTGGTCGACCAACCAGACCAACGCGAGCTCGTGAAGCTTACGGATCTTCGTCGTCGTGATGGATTCCAGGGGATCACCGAATCCAGTGCCGGACCGCGTCTTGACCTCGATGAAGACGATCGTCCGGTCATCTTGCGCGATGAGGTCGATCTCCCCCACTTGGCACGCCCAGTTTCGGGCGACGATCGTCCACCCGAGGGAATCCACGTACTGGGCGGCAATGTCCTCACCCCACGCACCGAACGCGAGTCTGCCGCCACGACGCCCACGCAAGGCTGCTCCGCGAGGGGTCGTCAGTTCTGCCGACAACGGCTTGGGTGTCATCATGCACCACCTCCGACAACAGTTGTCGTCGCAGGAATGCTGATCATTCAGTTATCCACAGACAAATCTGGTCTGCCATGAACACCATGAGTTGTCCCCAGACGATGCAGCCATTTACGTGGAGGGAACCTCATCGAAGTCGGGATGCACGATCTCCTCGATCGACACATCGCGGAAGGTGAGGATCTTGGCGCTCTTGACGAACCTGGACGGCCGATACATGTCCCACACCCAAGCGTCCGCCATGGACACCTCGTAGTAGACGTCACCGCCCTCGGTACGTACCTTGAGGTCAACGACGTTGCACAGGTAGAACCGTCTCTCGGTCTCCACGGCATACTTGAAGATGCCGACGACGTCCTTGTACTCGCGGTAGAGCTCAAGCTCCATGCGGTTCTCGTACTGTTCCAGATCCTCGGCACTCATGATGAATGCAGCCTAGCCGCTCGTTGCACATTGCCGTAGCTCATCCGATGTTGGGGTGACGGCCCCAGCTCCTCCAGACGTCGTTGGTGCAAGGCCGTCGAATATCCCTTGTGCACCGCGAAGTCATAACCAGGAATCTCCTCGTCCATGGCAATCATGATGCGGTCCCTGGCCACTTTCGCCACGATCGACGCCGCTGCCACGCAGGCGCACACTGCGTCGGCCTTCCACATTCCCAGGTCCGGAACGGTCAGTCCATCCACGGGGAACCCGTCTGACAGCACGTACCCTGGCTCGACATCCAACCGTGCGACGGCGCGTCTCAGCCCGCTGATGTCGGCTTCTTGCATGCCCAACCGGTCGCACTCGTCGGCCTCCACGCGAACCCATGACACGGCCAACGCTTTGTCCATGATGATGTCGAACAGTCGCTCTCGTTTGACGACAGACAAGGTCTTGGAATCGGCGAGCCCTTCGATCCGTGATGACCTGCGATCATCGAGGATCACGGAAGCGGCCACCAAAGGCCCGGCGCAGGCTCCCCTGCCGGCCTCGTCACACCCGGCGACCGGCCCCAGACCTGCTCTCGTCAGGGCCCTTTCATGGCCCATCAGGCCAGGCCCGACGCGCACCGTCACGGCCATGGCGTCGTCACCGGGGCGAGCACTCGTCGCCGACGCAGATGCGCGCCTTGTCAGGGGCTGAGCCAGACCGGTCGGGAATGCCCTTGAAGGTGTCAGGGGTCCCCAGCCCGTCAATACGGTTGAGAGGCATGAGAATGGCCTTTGCCGGCCCGACGACGTTGTCGAGAGGAACGAACCCGGGAGCACCCGTGTACCCGTCAGGATCGAGGTCCTGGATGTGGTAGCGGGAATCTCCCGACGCATTGCGGTGATCCCCCATCACGAACATCCGGTCCTTGGGGACGGTGACCCGGAACTTCATCGTCGACGGCTCGACCATCTGACCGTTCTCCGAGTACAGGTAGGAACGCTCGTCAAGGGCTTTCCCGTTGACGGTCATCTGACCCTTGACGTTGCAGCAGGCAACGGTGTCGCCGGGCATTCCGATGACGCGTTTGATGAGGTAGTTGGAGCTCGTGTTGGGCAGCAGACCCACGAACTCCAGCACCTTGCCCGGGACAGAGCGACGATCTTGAGCAGCGGGAAGCCAGTGCTCGGTGTCCCTGAACACGACGACGTCACCACGATGGAAGTCCGCTGCCTTGACGGCCACCACGCGATCACCGACCTGCAGGGTGTTCTGCATGGATCTGGAGGGAATGACGAACATCTGTCCCACGAAGGCTCGCAGGATGGCCGAGATGACGAGAGCTCCGACGATGATGAGGACGATTTCCATCATCCCGGATCGGAACCGCTGCCATCCGCTCGGTCGTTGCGACCCAGTCGTGGCGCCTGCAGCATGCGGGCCAGCGGTGTCGCCATCAGCAGTCCTTCGCGCCTCGTAGTCATACGCCACGGCGATACCTCTCCCTCTTACCCCCGGGAACGTCCCGGCAAGTGCCAACCTGCAGTGTAACCAACGTCCAGAACACACTCTGGTCGCCTCGTCGAGCGTCGATCGACCCGGACCTCATCAGACACACGAAAACGGGGCCCCGCGCAAGCGAAACCCCGTTACTGTGAGGACGACGTCAGCGAGCCGCGCCCTTCTCCTTGATCTTGGCAGCCTTGCCGCGCAGACCGCGCAGGTAGTACAGCTTGGCGCGACGGACGGCACCGTGGCGATCAACCTCGATCTTCTCAATGATCGGGGAGTGCAGTGGGAAGGTACGCTCGACACCCGTTCCGAAGCTCAGCTTGCGGACGGTGAAGGACTCCTGGACGCCACCACCGGTACGCGAGATGACGGTTCCAGCGAAGACCTGCACACGGGTGCGGCTGCCCTCGACGACCTTGACGTGGACCTTCACCGAGTCGCCAGGACGGAACTCGGGAATGTCGTCGCGCATCGAGGCCTTGTCGATCTCGTCGATGATGTTGCTCATGGTGTTTCCTCGCCGGTGCCACAGGTCACCTGGTGCTCGTGTTCAAAAGATGTGGTCCCCGCGCTCCGGACGATCCCCCTGTGGCAGGAGCCGGACACGGACAACAGCTGGATATTTTTCCACACTCGAAGGCCTGACACCAAATTGCATACCACGAGGCTGGATCCGTCAGCCCCATGGAACCGACGAGGCCCCGGCACCAGATGGTGCCGGGGCCCGTGTGGTCGACCACATGGGTCAGAACTCAGTCATCCTTGCCGTCATGCTTGAACAGCGAGGCGATGAGGTCGCGGTTGAGCTGGCTGATGGACTCCAGCGGGATGCCCTTCGGGCACACCGAGGCGCACTCACCAATGTTGGTGCAGCCGCCGAATCCCTCGGCGTCGTTCTGGGCAGCCATGGCCTTGACACGACGCATCCGCTCCGGCTGCCCCTGCGGAAGCATGGCAAGGTGGGTGATCTTCGCCGAGGTGAACAGCATCGAGGAGCCGTTCGGGCAGGCAGCCACACAAGCACCACAGCCGATGCAGGTAGCGGCATCGAAGGAGCGGTCAGAGCGCTTCTTGTTGACCTGGACAGCATGGGCATCCGGGGCAGCACCGGTGTTCACGGAGATGTAGCCGCCAGCCTGGATGACGCGGTCGAGGGCCGAGCGGTCCACGATGAGGTCCCGCAGGATCGGGAAGGCACCGGACTTCCAGGGCTCAATCGTGATGGTCGAGCCATCAGCGAAGGAGCGCATGTGCAGCTGACAGGTGGTGGTACGCACCGGCTGGGCGACGCCCATGCCACCGTGCGGCACGCCGTTGATGACGACGCCACACTGGCCACAGATGCCCTCGCGGCAGTCCGAGTCGAAGGCCACGGGCTCCTCACCTTGAGCGGTGAGGTTCTCGTTGAGCATGTCCAGCATCTCGAGGAAGGACATGTCACCGGAGACACCGTCCAGGGTGTACTCGACGAGACGGCCCTGATCCTGGGTGTTGCGTTGGCGCCAGATTCGCAGGTTGATCTTCACTTGTAGCTCCTCTGCTTGACCTGGATGGACTTGTAGACCAGCGGCTCCTTGTGCAGGGTCGGCTTGTGGCCCTCACCGGTCCACTCCCAGGCAGCGACGTACTGGTACTGATCGTCGTGACGCAGGGCCTCGCCCTCCTCGGTCTGAGACTCGGCGCGGAAGTGACCGCCACAGGACTCGCGACGATGCAGAGCATCAATGCACATCAGCTCACCGAGCTCCAGGAAGTCAACGAGACGTCCGGCACGCTCGAGGGTCTGGTTGAGCTCCTCGTTGACGCCGGTGACCTTGACGTTGGTCCAGAACTCGTTGCGCAGGTTGCGGATGAGACCGATGGCCTTGACGAGGCCGGCCTCGTTGCGCTCCATGCCGCAGTACTCCCACATGATGTGGCCGAGTTCCTTGTGGATCGAGTCGACGGTGCGGGTTCCGTTGATCGTCAGGAGCTTGTTGATGCGGCTCTCGACGGCCTGACGGGCCTCGACGGCGGCCGGGTGCTTCTCGTCCACCTTGCCGAACTTCGGGGAGTCGGCCAGGTAGTCGGTGATGGTGTTGGGCAGCACCCAGTAACCATCAGCCAGACCCTGCATCAGGGCCGAGGCACCGAGTCGGTTGGCACCGTGATCGGAGAAGTTAGCCTCGCCACAGACGAACAGGCCCGGGATGGTCGACTGCAGGTCATAATCGACCCACAGGCCACCCATGGTGTAATGCACAGCGGGGTAGATCCGCATCGGAACCTCGTACGGGTTCTCATCGGTGATCCGCTGATACATGTCGAAGAGGTTGCCGTACTTCTTCTCGACAGCATCCTTGCCCATACGCTCGATGGCCTCGGAGAAGTCGAGGTAGACACCACGGGAGCGCATGTGCTCGGTGCCGTCGGCATCGACCTCACGGACCTTCGGGCCAACGCCGCGACCCTCGTCACAGCGGTACTTGGCCTGACGAGAGGCGATGTCACGAGGAACCAGGTTGCCGAAGGACGGATAGATGCGCTCCAGGTAGTAGTCGCGATCCTCCTCGGGGATGTCACGCGGATCCTTCTCGCAGTCCTCGGCGCGCTTCGGCACCCAGATACGACCGTCGTTGCGCAGCGACTCCGACATCAGGGTCAGCTTCGACTGGTTCTCGCCGTGCACCGGGATGCAGGTCGGGTGGATCTGCGTGTAGCACGGGTTGCCGAAGTAGGCACCCTTGCGATGGGCACGCCACGAAGCGGTGACGTTGCAGCCCATGGCGTTCGTCGACAGGAAGAAGACGTTGCCGTAACCACCGGTAGCCAGGACGACGGCGTCGCCGAACCACTCCTCGATCTTGCCGGTGACCATGTCACGGGTCACGATGCCGCGGGCACGACCATCGGCAACGATGAGCTCGACCATCTCGTGACGGGTGTGCATGTGGACGGTTCCGGCATGGACCTGACGCTCGAGGGCCTGATAGGCGCCGATCAGCAACTGCTGACCCGTCTGTCCACGAGCGTAGAAGGTGCGCTGCACCTGGACGCCACCGAAGGAACGGTTGTCGAGCAGGCCACCGTACTCACGGGCGAACGGAACACCCTGGGCGACGCACTGGTCGATGATGTTCGCGCTGACCGCGGCCAGACGGTAGACGTTCGTCTCGCGGGAGCGGTAGTCGCCGCCCTTCACGGTGTCGTAGAACAGGCGGTAGATGGAGTCACCGTCGTTCTTGTAGTTCTTCGCAGCGTTGATGCCGCCCTGGGCGGCGATGGAATGGGCACGACGCGGAGAGTCCTGGTAACAGAAGTTCTCGACGCGGTAACCAGCCTCACCAAGGGTGGCAGCAGCGGAGCCACCGGCCAGACCAGTGCCGACGATGATGACGGTCATCTTGCGGCGGTTGGCCGGGTTGACCAGACGAGAGGTGAACTGACGATCAGTCCAGATCTTCTCGATCGGAAGGTCGTGGTTGGCCTTCGTGTCATGAATCTCATCGCCGGTTGTCCAGTACTGGTCGGCCAGAGCGGCGTTGTTATTCGACGTAGCTGTTGCAGTCATCAGGAGATCACCCCGAACAGGATCAGGAAGGGAGGAACCATGAAGCCCACGAGGATCACGATGGCGACGATCCAGGAGCACACGCGCAGCACAGCGCGAGCGGTACCAGAGACGTTGACACCGAGGGTCGCGAAGGCGCTCCAGAAACCATGGGAAACGTGCATGCACACCGCGATGATGGCGATGAGGTAGATGAGCACGAACCACCAATGACTGAAGGCTGTGAGCACCATGCCTGCACGCCCAGCCGCGTCAGTCGGCGGGTTGTTGAGCAGATCAGGGCTGATGGTGAACTGCAGCAGGTGAAGGATGAGGAACGCGAAGATGATCCAACCGCCCCAGTACATCGTGCGGGCCGCGTAGGTGTTCTCCGGGGAGAGGTTCTTCTTCACGGAGTAACGACCAGCGCCACCAGTGCCGATGCGACGCTGCTTGGTGACGCGGATCGCCGACCAAATGTGCAGCACAATCGCCAGCAGCATGAAGATTCGGAAGATCCACAGGAACGACTCACCCGGAAGGATCGGGTTGAGAATCGTACGGAGGTAGCTGGCGTAGTCGTTGAACTCCTCGTTGCTACCGAGCAACTTCAAGTTGCCGAACATGTGCATGAGCAGGAAGAGGACCAAGATGATGCCGGTGACGGCCATGAGGGCCTTCGCCGCGACAGTTGATCGCACTGCTCTCTGATGAGTAGTAAGTGTTGTAGTCGCCACGGGGCAAAGACTATCCAATCAACAGTCCCTTTGCCTCACGACCCCCAGTGTTTTCAAAATCTCCTTACAACTGCACTCTGACTACCTGTTTTAGTTCATATTAACGCAACATTTTTGGTTCGAATTTAGGGTATTAGCGACTTCGAATACGTTGTCTCCCTGAGTCCTAATCAGTCAAGTCCGGGCGACGATCACGAGTGAGCAACAACGACTCCTCTCGTCTCCATTCGGCGATGCGGCCGTGGTGCCCACTCATGAGGACCTCAGGGACATCCATCCCTCGCCATGACACCGGTCGGGTGAACAGCGGGTACTCCAGCAGTCGTTCCTGCCCCGGCGAGAACGACTCCTCCGCGAGGGACTCCGGATTGCCCATGAATCCCGGGATCAGACGGACGACGGCTTCGGTGATGGCCAGGGCAGCGACTTCTCCCCCGTTGAGGACGTAGTCGCCCAGACTCAGTTCATGGACGGTCCACATGGTTCGCGCGTAGTCGATGACCCGGTGATCGATGCCCTCGTAGCGTCCGCAACAGAAGACGACCCGCTCAACCGTCGACAGCTCCTGGGCAGCGGACTGTGTGAACGGAATTCCGGAGGGAGTCGGGAAGATCACGTGGACCGACGGATCGGGTTCAATACCAATGATCCCGTCGAAGGCCTCGCCCCAGGGATCAGGCTTCATGACCATGCCGGCGCCACCGCCGCACGGGGTGTCGTCGACAGTGCGATGACGATCGTGGGTCCAGTCGCGCAGGTCATGGGCGTGGACCTCGACCAAACCGTTGTCGACGGCCTTTCCCAACAGGGAGATGTCGAGAACGTCGAAGTATCCGGGGAAGATCGACAGGTAGTCCAGCCTCATCGTCACCTTGCCTCCTCGGCATCGTCGTCAAGAAGTCCAGGGATACTGGCGACAACGATCTGACCGGCAGCGACGTCAACGGTGGGAACGAGCTGGCGAACGAACGGCACCAGATGTTCGTCGCCGTCGACATCGATGACGAGCACGTCCTGGGCCGGCATGTGGAGAATGTCCTTGACGGTTCCCCGGGCCTGACCGGACTCGTCAACCACTGCCAGCCCCCGCAACTGACGGTCCCAGAACTCTTCTGGATCAGCTGGCTCCTCATCGGCCTCGACGTCAACCACCAACACCGAACCTCGCAGCTCCTCGGCGCCATTTCGATCGGCGACCTCCTTGAAGGCGACAATCAGGCTACCCCTGGCCCATCGCGATCTGGTAACTGTCAACTCCCGCCGCGTGCCTTCGATGCAGACTGTCGCGCCAACGTCGAACCTCTCGTCGGGCTCGTCGGTACGAACCTCGACGACGACGTCTCCCCGCAGACCATGGGCACGCCCCACCCGGCCGACGACAACCTCCACTGTTGCCTGCTGTTCCACTGTGACTCCTGAAGCTCATGGGTATTGCCGCGTCAGCGGCTGGACAAGAATGTCGAACACGACAAATGGGCCGTAGCCCCACCTAAGCGGGACCACGGCCCATATTGCCAATTGATTGGCGTATCAGAGGATTAGCGGCTCAGTGACGACGGCCACGGTGCTCGGAACGGCGTCCCGAACCACGGCGGTCGACGTCGACGAAGTCGATCCTGATCTGCTCATCACCGGCCAGGGCATCGATGACCGTGCGCAGCGAGGAGGCCGTACGGCCCTGACGACCGATGACCTTGCCGATGTCGGAGGGGTTGACACGCACCTCGAGCATCCGGCCGCGTCGCAGGTCCTTCTCCCGAACCCGGACGTCGTCGGGATTGGCGACGATGCCGGAGACGAGATGTTCCAGGGCGTCGGCAAGCACGATCAGGCCTCAGCCTTCTCGTCGGACTTCTCCTCGGCGGCCGGCTCAGCAGCCTCCTCGGCAGCGGGCTCCTCAGCCTTCTTGGTGATGGCCTCGCGCGGGGCGTCGTCAGCCTCGGCCAGAGCGGCGTTGAACAGGTCGTCCTTGTTGGAGCGCTCAGCCTGCGGGGTCACGCCCGAGGCCGAGGTGTCGCCGGTGAACTTCTGCCAGTCACCGGTGCGCTTGAGCAGGGCGACGACGGCCTCGGTCGGCTGGGCGCCGACGCCGAGCCAGTACTGGACGCGCTCGGAGTCGATCTCGATGACCGAGGGGTCGTTCTTCGGGTGGTACTGGCCGATCTCCTCGATGGCACGACCGTCGCGCTTGGTGCGCGAGTCCATGACGACGACACGGTAGTGCGGGGTGCGGATCTTGCCGAGACGCTTCAGACGAATCTTGGTAGCCACGTGTGTGGTATCTCCTGTAGTGACACGCCCGGGATGAAACCCGGGAAGTTACGGGTGAGCGCGGATTGCGATGTGGGGACACCGCGACCGCACTCGGGTGGAACCGTCCGCCGGCTAGAGAGGGCACCGAACGGACAGAAGCTCTCGACATTGTGCCACATCCAGAGCGTCGACGCGAGTCCGGCGACCCGTCACCGAATGACGACTCGACCCCTCAGCAGGATGTGCGTGGGAGACTCCAGGACTCCGATGTCCACCCTCGGGTCGCGATCGAGGACGAGAAGGTCGGCGGAGTCCCCAATCCCCAGTTGTTCCCCGCCCAACCAGGTTCGAGCTCGCCAGGATGCTGCCCCCAATGCCATCTCCGCTCCTCCGACTGCGGCCAGCAACCGCACCTCCGAGGCAATCAGACCGTGTTCGATGGTGCCGCCGGCGTCAGTACCTGCGTAGATCGGAACCCCGGCATCGACAGCCTTGCCGATGGTTTCCATCCGGTGAGCATGCAGATGACGCATGTGGGCTGCGTAGGTGGGGAACTTGGCGTCGGCCTGGGCTGCGATGGACGGGAAAGTCTCAATGTTGACCAGGGTCGGGACGAGTCCGACCCCACGCTCGGCCATGGTGGCGATGGTCTCGTCAGTCAGTCCGGTGCCGTGCTCGATGCAGTCGATGCCTGCGTCGACGAGCTGGGCCGGAGCCTCCTCGGAGAAGCAGTGGGCCGTGACACGGGCGCCGAGTTCATGAGCACGATCGATTGCTTCCTTCGCGATGTCAGCCGGCCACAGCGGTGCCAGGTCCCCCTCAGCACGGTCGATCCAGTCACCGACGAGCTTGACCCAGCCGTCACCTGCTCGAGCCTGACGATCCACCTCGGCGACGAGGTCTTCCGGGTCGACCTCGGCTGCGTAGTTGCGGATGTAGCGCTTGGGACGAGCGATGTGACGTCCGGCGCGGATGACTCGAGGCAAGTCGTCGCGATCGTCAATCCAATGGGTGTCACTCGGGGACCCAGCGTCGCGGATGAGGAGGGTGCCGGTCCTCGTCTCGGTGCGAGCCTGGTCCTCAGCCGTCTCCTTGTCGACGGCACCATGGCCGTCCAGCCCGATGTGGTTGTGAGCGTCAACCAGGCCCGGGATGATCCAACAACCGTCGGCGAGGGTGCGAGCGCCTGGCAGTGGCCCCTCGACAAGAACGCCGTCGTGAACCCATAGCTCACGCTCCTCCACGTCGGGCAGGACAACTCCCCGGATGCGAAGATCCTCGGCAGGAGCAGTCTGGGCCTCGGGAGCTACGTGAGTGTGTGTCCACCCGTCATGGGTATGAGTGTGGAACAGCGGCTGGGTGTCCTTATCCATGTCCTCATCGTGGCACGAGGCTGCAGAAGACGAAACGTCAAACCCGCGACCTCGTGAGGCATTGCCAACGTCAGATCAGCGCGGGCCCTTGTTGGTCTGGTTGAACATCTGCTGCATCGACGGCGGCATCTTGAACTCGCTCATCGCCTTCTGCAGATCTTCCTGGCTCGGCTGCTGCTGACCGGGAACACCGAATGCCTCGCCGCTGTTGTGCTGCGGCTTCTCAGCCACTTGACGGGCCTGGGCCGCGCGCTTCGCTGGGTTACCAGAACCCTTGCGGTTCTTCTGCTTCTTCTTGGACTGCTTGGAGCCGCGTTTGGCCATCGACCCCATCATGCGACCAGCGCCCGGACCCATCATCTGGCCCATCTGGCTCATCATCTTGCGGGCATCGACGAAGCGGTTGACGAGGTTGTTGACGTCGCGGACCTCGACGCCGGAGCCCTTCGCGATACGGGCGCGACGCGAACCGTTGAGGATCGAGACGTCGGCACGCTCTGCCGGGGTCATGGCACAAATGATGGCTTCGATACGGTCGATCTCCCGCTCGTCAATGTTCTCGATCTGATCCTTCATCTGACCGACGCCAGGCAACATGCCCATGATCTTGGACATCGGACCCATGCGGCGCATCTGGCGCATGAGCCCGAGGAAGTCGTCGAGACCGAACTCCCCCTTGCCGGCCATGAGTTTGACCGCAGCGGCTTGAGACTGTTCCTGGTCGAAAGCCTTCTCAGCCTGCTCGATGAGGGTGAGCATGTCACCCATGTCGAGGATGCGTGAGGCCATCCGATCGGGATGGAAGACGTCGAAGTCCTTGAGCCCCTCACCGGAGGAGGCGAACATGATCGGCTTGCCGACGACCCGGGCGATGGATAGGGCGGCACCGCCACGGGCGTCGCCGTCGAGCTTGGTGAGGACGACCCCGTCGAAGCCGACTCCCTCCTGGAAGGCCACTGCGGTGTTGACCGCGTCCTGACCGATCATGGCGTCGACGACGAACAGCGTCTCGTCAGGGTTGGTGGCCGCCTTGATGTCGGCAGCTTGGGCCATCATCTCGGCATCGACACCCAAGCGTCCGGCGGTGTCGATGATGACGACGTCATAGAGCTTGCGTTGGGCCTCGACGACGGCGTCACGAGCCACCTGGATGGGATCGCCAACACCGTTGCCGGGCTCAGGAGCGAAGACATGCACACCGGCTCGCTCACCGACGACCTGCAACTGGGTGACCGCGTTGGGACGCTGCAGGTCACAGGCGGCCAGCAGCGGCGAGTGCCCCTCCTCCTTGAACCACCGAGCGAGCTTGCCCGCCAGGGTCGTCTTACCGGCACCCTGAAGTCCAGCGAGCATGACGACGGTGGGCGGGGTCTTCGCGAACCGGACGGTGCGGGTCTGACCGCCAAGGATCTCGACGAGCTCCTCGTTGACGATCTTGACGATCTGCTGAGTAGGGTTGAGCGCCTTCGACAATTCCTCGCCGTGACAGCGTTCCTTGACCGCCGCAACGAATTCCTTGACGACCGTCAGGTTGACGTCGGCCTCGAGGAGGGCGATGCGGATCTGGCGAGTCGTGGCGTCGATGTCGGCATCGGTGAGACGTCCCTTGCCACGCAGTCCCTTGAAGGTGGATGCGAGGCGGTCCTGGAGAGTGTCGAACACGGTTGTCCTTCAGCGCACTAGTTCCTTACCGGGACAGCCTACCGTCCCGGTCTGACATGATGATTCAGAGCGAGGTCACAGACCAAACTGGCCCAGCCATTCCAGACACTGCTGGACGTAAGGCATGTACACGGTGTTGCGATGCCCACCTCCGTGCAGCACGATGAAGGTGAACTGCTTCATGCCTTTAGCCACATGGTGAAACTGGCCTCCGTCCGGGCCTATCTGACCGTTGGCAACTATGGGGTGACGACCGGGTCCCCAACTCTGCAGATCACTGCGATTGAGCACAGACAAAAAGCGCACGCTGCGGTTAACCTTGCGTTCCTGCGCCCGACGGACTACGGAATTTTCAGCCATCGAGGACCGAGCCATGTCCGCGATGGGCGTTCTCTCAAACATCGGATGGTAATACCCACCCAACGAAAATCCGGAATTAAACATTCTGTGGTACTTCGTCGAGAGATTGGCAGCGCAGGAGCCGCCAGTGCTCCACCCACCGATGAAGCGTGACCCACGCTCATGGCCAACCCGGTAATGCGACTCGATCTGCGGAATAACAGTCTTCATGATCCACGTCTCGTGCTTGTACGGACCAACATCAACGCATTCGCTGTCGACGCCGTTGCGAATCCTGCCTGGCAAGAACGCAATGACGAAGGGATTGACCTTCTTGCTCTTAATGAGCTCGACGGCAGGATCAAGGATGTCAATCGATACATTGTCGCGCTCGCCGGTGTCATTAACACCTCCGATGTAGTACAACACCGGAAAGCGGGTGCCCTGCTCCGACTTCTCGAAGTACTGTGGTGGCAACCACACGGGAATGCGCGCATATTGAGAATCCGCACCGGGCATCGTCATGCCAACCATCTGCCCATTGGGGTGTGGGTTGGACTTACTGATCGGGATGTTCTCCACCTTCGTACGCCGAATTGGAACCAGATCATGAACAGGTGCCTGGGGCTCAACCTCGCCCAGGAGGTCATCCCAGGAGGTGAAAAATCCATAGTCATGGTTGACGTAGAGAAAGACCCCTGTAATCAGTAACGCCTGTGCGAGCACAATTACGACGAAATGTCCGAGGCCACGCAGGGCCTTCAGCCACCAACTACCGGTCCCCACGATGGCTCGCCATGTAACAAATGCCAGCGGCAGAACGAACGCAGCAATTAATACCGCTACACACAGCTTTCGGCTGAGAATACTCACCATCATGGCCCCGCGTATCGAGGCAGACGACGCGATGCCTGTCATCTATTTGGTCCTCAGCGTTCGGAGGGGTCATCGCCCATGAGACCGGCAACGAAGTCGTCGGCGTCAAAGGGGGCTAGGTCGTCGGCACCTTCACCCAGACCGATGAGCTTGACCGGAACGCCCAGCTCGCGCTGCACCTGTACGACGATGCCGCCCTTGGCAGAGCCATCGAGCTTGGACAGCACGATGCCGGAGACGTCGACGACCTCGGAGAAGATACGAGCCTGGGTGAGACCGTTCTGGCCGGTGGTCGCATCGAGAACGAGCAGGACCTCACTGACCGGGGCCAGTTTCTCGATGACGCGCTTGACTTTGCCCAGCTCGTCCATGAGACCGGCCTTGGTGTGAAGACGGCCAGCAGTGTCGACGAGCACGACGTCAACGCCTTCGTCGATACCGGCCTGAACAGCTTCGTAGGCTACCGAGGCGGGATCAGCCCCTTCGTCCTTGCGAACGGTGCGCACGCCGACGCGCTCCCCCCAGGTTTCCAGCTGTTCCCCAGCTGCGGCGCGGAAAGTGTCTGCGGCACCGAGGAGGACCGTCTTGCCCTCGGCGACCAGGACGCGGGCCAATTTGCCGCAGGTCGTCGTCTTACCCGTGCCATTGACTCCGACCATGAGGACGACTGCCGGCTTACCCTCCGCATGATCGAGGTTGATGGACCGATCCATGTCTGGTCCGACAAGTTCGACCAGTTCGTGGTGCAAGATCCCGCGAGCCTGGGCCGGCTCGGAGACGCCGTCAATCGCCAGTTCCGAGCGCAGCTTCTCGACCAGTTCCGTGGTCGGGCCCACGCCAAGATCAGAGGTGATGAGGGTGGCTTCGAAGTCATCCCAGGTGTCGTCGTCGAGCTTGTCGGCGCTCAGGAGCTCTGCCAGACCACGGGCCAAGGCGTTGTTGCTGTTGGCCAGACGGCGACGGAGTCGTGCCATCCGCGAGCCCGCGGCCTCCGGAGTCTCAACCCTGGGTTCGGACGGTGCCTCAGGCTCGAGCGCAGGAGCAGGGGCCGCGGTCGCACCGGCCTCAGGCTTCTCCTCACCAGTGGCCTCGGGTTCCTTGGTCGGGGTCGGCTCAACCTCCGCAGGCTTGGAACCCTCACGAAGCGCCTTACGTCGTGAGATGCCAGCGGTGATGGCGGCAACCACCGTCACGAGGACGAGGATGCCGAGAATGATCCAAATCAGGTAAGTCAGGTCCACGTCCGCCGATACTAGCCGCTCACATCACGGCACCAAGGATTCGCAACGCCTCAACGGCGTCTGACACCACTGAGATCCTCCCCAACTCGGGTGGCAGTATGACGCCAAAAACTCGCATCGGGGTCGTCACCAGGATGGCGCAAACCAAACATCACCACGGCACAAACGCCCAGCGCGACCGCCAGGATAAGAATCATCGCGATGATGAAAACGACCATCCGAGCACGACCTTTCCGTCAACGGGGTACCGAATTCAGGGTACCTGATGCGAAGCGTCTCTCAGACGTGCTGACGCGCCTCGGACGAGTCGTCCGCGTCAAGATTCTCCGGAGAAACAGCGGGACCCACCATGGGAACCTCACCAGAGTGCTTGACCGCTCGGAACGTCCACAACTTGTTGACGACGAAGTTGATGGGCATGGTCACGATGATGGCGAAGATCTGCGACCAGTACTCACGAGAGTGAAATCCCTTGCTCTCATGGAACCACGGCTCGGGGAGGTAGATCGGAGAGGTTGGATTGGTGAACAGAATCTTGATGAACATGCCGATGATCGCTGCCACGGACCCCACGGCGAAGAAGGGCCAGAACTCGCGCCACCAGCCGCGGCGATGCTCCCGTTTGAAGGTCCAGGAGCGGTTGAGCTGGAAGTTCGTGACGTTTGCCACCACGAAGCCCACCAACCAGACGAGGCTGGTGAAACGGAAGTTCCATCGTGTCCCCGCCAAGTTGAACAGGATGTCCTGGGCATGCTCGGTGCCACCATTCACCTTGTTCATGATGATGGCAACGACGATGTTGATGACGAATCCGGAGCCACCCACGATTCCGAACTTCAAGAACTCGATGAAGTGACGCTTCTTGATGCGTCGTCTCGCAGATACAGATGGCTCAGTGGTCACCCGCGACATGATATGCCCGACGAGGAAGGACCAAGAAATGGGTGTGCCCATCAGCAACACCCGAGGGCGGAGACAACACGTGCGTTTGTGGAGGCTTGATCCTGACAGGCTTGACCGACGAAGCCACTGAGCGCGGCTACCGCTTTGACCGGACGAGGATCACATCCGATCCAGCGCCATGAAGGTCACTCACTGTGACCTCTGAACAGCTCGATCACGAGATGGAGCACCTTCATGCCAAGGTCACCGCCAGATCACCGGAGTGGCCTCCCCACCTCGACGCGCCGCGACCTCGCCCACTGTTCGTCGTCGTACCAGGACCTGTCGAGGTCTGGGAACGGACATGACCGGGTCACCGACGCGAGCGCTGACACCGGGGGCACCGGTGCGACGACCTGTTCGCGAAGGACTCCCGAACTATGACGGTGCAGCGACGTCGACATTCCTTGCCCTGGCGTCCGTACACGTCAAGGGTCCGATCGAAGTAACCCGACTTCACGACCTTGTGACGCTGAGGTCATCGACGCGTACTGATCTGTGCCGGACATCATCGGAATCCAGCGTTGTCACGATTCAGAAGTCAGTAGCCTTTGAATCGTGACGACAAGAGGGATGTCGATACGATCCTGCGATCGAAGCGAGCTGGAGCCAGTACTGAATGCCCTCGAACTGAGCGACCGACAATTGCTGGGAAAATACATCGATCTGGGTTTTGAGAAAGAGTACAACGTCTACCTCGCCGCAGGAAACCCGCGGCTCGTGGTCAAACTCGACGATGGCCAAGGCGTCGTCTACGAGCGATGGCTTGACGGGCAGCCCGATCTGCCTGTGCCTCAGTTGCTCGGAACCGCAGTTGTAGACGGCCACACGTGGCATGCGTTCGAGGAGCGAGGCGGCGAGGATCTCCAGTGTCTGCGCAGGGAAACTGCAACCGCCGCAGGGAAGAGTTTGGCACGCCTCCATGCACGGTTTTGGTCAGAGTCCCCCGCCACGAACGTCAACGGAACCAGAGCCGAGAAATTCGCTCTGGTCGCAAAACATTTCCCGGAGCTATCCGTAGCCCTCACTGAACTGGCTGATCGCGCGGCGAGCGCACCATCGACGTTGTGCGAGAACGATCTGCTTCCGATGAATGTGCTCTGGGATGGGCATGACGCCACAATCATCGATTTCGGTCATGCTGATATCAGCCCGTACTTCGGCGATCCCGCACGATTCGTTGCTTTTGGCAAGCCCGAAGGTGGCTACTACGTTCAGCCGACAGACGCTCGCGAAAAGTTTCTCACCCAATACTTCGAGATCATCCGCTCTATGGCGGGAACAACTCTCGACCGAGCGCGCTTCGACCGAGACATTGCGCTCGGCGAAATCGCCGAGTTGTCCCTCGTCTTCGCTGCATACATCCGGCGAACGACGAAATTCGCTGATGTTGCCTCGCAGCCAGAGTTTGAACGCATCCTGCAACTTGCCCACACCCTCGGGTAGAACACGGTCGCCCCGCGCTCACCGAGGTCAACGCAACTGCTGACACCTCGGGCAGCGGAACGAGCTGCGATTCATAAAATGCTCACGTACCATCATCGTCCCGCAACGCTTGCACGGGAGCCCCTCCCGGCCGTAAGCGTCCAGCGAGCGGTCGAAATACCCCGACTCACCATTGACATTGACGTACAGGGCATCAAAGGATGTCCCACCCTGGGTAATCGCCTCGGACATCACCTCACGAGCTGTCTCCAACAACTCCACAGCCTTGCGCTGGCTGAGGCGCGAGCACGGGGTCTCCGGGTGACGACGAACCCGCCACAGGGTTTCGTCGGCATAAATGTTGCCGATACCGGATACCAGTGTCTGGTCGAGCAGGCTGCGCTTGATGGTCGACCTGCGTGCGCGCAGTCGTCGCGCAACCTCATCGACGCCAAAGGAATCCTCGAAGGGATCAGGGGCGATGTGGGCGACTGGGCCGGGCACATCGTCAACCAGCGGGGCGAGAGTGAGTCCGCCGAAGGTGCGCTGATCCAGAAAACGTAGATCACGGTCGTCACCAAGGCCAATGACAACACGGGTATGGCGATGCCGTGGGGCTTCCCTGTCGACGACACGGAACTGTCCGCTCATCCCTAGGTGGGCCAGCATCGCCGTGCCGTCGTCGAGGACGAACCACAGGTACTTGCCCCGGCGATTGATGGCGGTGAACTGGCGACCAGTCAGAATCGTCTCGAAGGTTCTGGCTTCTTCTGAACCACCGGTTGTGCGCAAACCGCGGACATCGACGACGTCGACACGCTCGACGACGGAGGGGATGACGAGGATCTCGAGTCCGGCTCGCACCGTCTCGACCTCAGGAAGCTCAGGCACCAGTGCGAGGAGGGATCAGTGCGGCAACCGCAAGCTGGGCCGCTCCCTGCTCGGCCTCCTTCTTGTTGTGGCCAGTGTAGGCAGCGTGCAGCTTGCCATCCACTTCTGCCCTGGCGCAGTAGCGGCGATTGTGGTCCGGGCCTGATCCGACGATGTCGTAGCGCGGAGCCTCAAACCCCTGCTCAGCGCAGTACTCCTGGAGAACTGTCTTCCAGTCGGTACCGGCTCCGGATCGATCCGCCTCGTCAACGAGGGGATCGAAGAGATGATGGACGAGGCGCAGAACGTCCGGCAGTCCCGAGGACAGCTCGACGGCACCCAGCAGGGCCTCGGTGGTGTCGGCCAGGATCGACGTCTTGTCGTGGCCGCCGGTACGTTCCTCGCCCTTGCCCAGCTTGATACGCGGCCCGATGCCGAGGCGACGAGCCAACCGCCCCAAGGACACCGTGCTCACGACGGCTGACCTCAGCTTGGCGAGCTGACCTTCCGGTTTGTCCGGGAAGGCGCGGTAGAGGTAATCAGTGACGCCGACCTCGAGGACGGCGTCACCGAGGAACTCCAACCTCTCGTTGGTGGGAATCCCACCGTTCTCAAAGGCATAGGAGCGGTGCGTGAGCGCGAGATCGAGGAGTTGGGGGTCACATCTGATCCCCAACTCCTTGAGAAGACCCAGGAAAGGCCACTCCCCGTACTCGGGTGAACTGACGTTCTGGTCCTTTCGTGCGCTCACGGTGCTGATCTCAGACCTCGGCAACCTGGCGGCGATCACCACGCGGGCCGTACTCGCCGCACGCGGGGCATGCGGTGTGAGGCAGGTGCTTCTCACCGCACGCCGGATTGGCACAGGTGACGAGATTGGTGGCAACCGTCTTCCATTGCGAACGACGGTGCCGGGTATTGCTGCGGGACATCTTCCGCTTCGGGACGGCCACGATCTTCTCCTTGGTGTGCTTCAGGTGTGGCATCCGTATGATACGGACGCCGTTGAGGGGAACGTTCAGGACTTGTCCGAATCATCCTCGCTGACGAGCCCTTGCAGAGCCGCCCAACGTGGATCGATCCGATCCGGATGGTCATGGTCCGGGTCCTCGTTGAGGTTGGCGCCGCAGTCTGGACAAAGTCCCTCACAGTCGTCGCGGCACAGCGGGCTGAACGCCAGGTTCAGCACCACCGCAGCACGGACGACAGGGTCAAGGTCGATCGTTTCCTCGGCACTGACCCGACTAGCGTCCTCCTCAGCCTCCTTGTCCGGGTAGAAGTACAGCTCCTGGATGTCGAGGACGAGATCCTCCTCGATGGGATCCAGACAGCGAGAGCACTCCCCCTTCAGGGTGGCTTCGACGGCCCCGGTGACGAGAACTCCTTCACCCACTGATTCCAACCGAAGGTCGAGATCGAGAGGGGAGTCCTCGGGAACGCCGATCATGTCGACACCGAGATCCGCCGGAGCGGGCACCGTCCGTTGAACCCGGGTCATCTGACCCACCTGCCGACGCAGCGAATGGGTCTCGATGACGAGATCCGAGTGTGCGTCGGGGTGGCGATGGGTGGTATTCATCGCAAAGATCCCTTCGACCAGTGGAACACGACGAGGTCATGACCGACTGGCCACTGTACAACGGAGATCGACGCCAGACCAAAACTGTGTGTCAGCTTGACTGTGCACGCCGTTTCAGGCACTCTGAACTAAAGCGTATTAGTTCGCTGGGATTCGACACCGACGCTGGAGTCGGATCCCACTGGGGACCCCCTTCAAGGAAGAAGTAGAGAACATGGCAAACCTCACCATCGGCCGACGTCAACTTCTCGGTGGTACGGCCGCACTGGCAACTGTCCTGGCTGCCAGCGCATGCGGCATGAGCGGATCGGGAGACAAGCCGTCGGGCCAGGCATCCATCGACTCCTCCGCCAAGCTCGAGGGCAGCATCCAGTTCCAGACCTGGTCGCTCAAGAACGAGAAATTCACCCCGTACTTCGAGAAGCTCGTCAAGTCCTTCGAGAAGGAGCATCCCGGCACGACCATCAAGTGGATTGACCAGCCGGGTGAGGGCTACGAGGAGAAGGTCCAGCAGCAGGCCACCGCCGGTCAACTGCCCGACGTCGTCAACATGCCCCCGAACTTCGCATGGCAACTCCTCAAGGCCAACAAGGTCATGGACCTCAAGAAGGCCGATACCAAGACCATCGACACATACACCAAGGGCGGCATCGATGCCTACACCTTTGATGGTCACGACGGGGTCTACGGCTACCCGTGGTACCTCGGCACCGACCTCAACTGGTGGAACACCCAGGCCTTCGAGGAGTACGGTCTCGACCCCAAGAAGCTGCCGACCACCCTTGACGAGCTCTACGAGCAGGCCATCACCATGGCTGAGAAGTCCGGCGGCAAGATGCCCCTCATCTCCACCGCTCCAACCCTCGGCGATCTCGCAGCCCAGGACGTCGAAGTCTTCAAGGACGGCAAATTCACCTTCAACACCGACAAGGCTGTCAAGATCATCGAGAAGTACGTCGAGCTCTATGCCAAGAAGGCCATGCCGCCGGAGGTGTTGCAGAACAACTACCTGGGCAACTCCAAGCTCTTCATCCAGGGCAAGGTTGCCTGGACCACCGGCTCGGCCTCCTTCCCGATCGATCTCAAGAAGGACGCCCCGAAGCTCGCTCCTCACGTCGCGATGACGAAGCGCATCGGCGTTCCACCGCTTTTCGTCCAGGGTATTTGCGTCTCGAACGATTCCAAGAACCCGAACCTGGCGCTGGCCTTCGCCAAGTACGTCACCAACAACGCGAACCAAGTCGAGTTCGTCAAGCTGGCCCAGGGCTTCCTGCCCGGCACCAAGGAGGCCAACGAGAACCCGGAGTCCTTCACCTCGGTCATCGATGATCCACAGATGAAGAAGGCTGCCGAGGCCCTCGCGGAGGAGATGAAGGATGCGCAGATCGGCGAGCCGATGGCTTACACCGACGCCATGAAGACCTACGTCGGCCAGCAGATTTCCTCGGCCATGCGTGGTGACATCAAGGCCAAGGACGCCCTCGATAACGCCGTCAAGTACTGCAACGACCACATCGCGAAGTGATCCTCAGCCGGCCCCGCTCCCCGCGCGGGGCCGGCTCACCTCCCCGCTGACAACGCCCCTACCCCGCCAAGGATCTGCGCCCATGAACTCCCACCGCTGGTACACCCCGTGGTTGTTGGTGGCTCCGGCAGTCGTGTGGACCGTCGTGTTCGCCCTCTACCCCTTCATCAACACGATCATTCTGTCCTTCACGAACACCCGGCCCCTCGTCGGCGGGGAGTTCATCGGCTTCGACAACTACGTCGAGCTGTGGCACGACGACATGTTCTGGAATGCCATGGCGACAACCTTCATCTACGTCATCGTGTGCATCCCACTGTTGACGATCCTGCCGTTGCTGTTGGCCTTGCTCGTCGAGAAGAAGATCCCCGGGATCTCGTTCTTCCGTACCGTGGCGTACTTCCCGGTGATTGCCTCGGTCGTCGTCGTGGCCCTCATCTGGAGCTGGATGTTCGACTCCCGTGGTCTCATCAACCAGTCCCTGCAGTGGATGGGTGTCGCGAACAGCTCCATCCCCTTCCTCGTCGATCGGTGGAAGCTGTTGGGCTGCGCAATCCTGCTGACGGTGTGGAAGGGCCTCGGGTACTACATGATCGTCTACCTCGCGGCCCTCGGAAACGTCGACCATGACCTCCATGAAGCCGCCGCCCTCGATGGCGCAAGCAGCTTCCAGCGGTTCCGCAACGTCACCATCCCCGGGATCAGGCCGGCCATGGTTCTCATCATCGCCCTCATTGCGGTGTCCGGGATGAGGATCTTCTCCGAGCTCTACGTCCTCACGAATGGAACTGGTGGCCCAGGCGGTGAGGACTCCAGCCTCGTCATGATCATCAAACAGGTCGGTACCGGTCTGTCCGGACAGCTCGGCTATGCGTCGGCCCTGTCAGTCGTGCTGTTCTTCCTCACCCTCATTCCGCTAGCAACCATCGGTTGGGCGAACAACAAGGACCTGCGGTCTGGCCGCAAGCCCAAGCGGGCTGGCCGTCGTGCCCGCCGGGCAGCAGCCGTCCAGGCCGCCACGAAGGAGACGATGGCATGAGCACCTCCAGCCCAACTCGTCCTGTCAAGCAGAAGCCGTGGCGTAGCCGGCGAGCATTCGACCCAACCCGCCCTACCCTTGCCGGACTCATCGGGCGTTACATCCTGCTGATCTTCGTGGTCATCATCTCGGTCGGCCCCTTCCTGTGGCAGCTGTCCACCTCCCTCAAAGGCGTCAGCGAGGACGTCTACTCCTTCCCGCCCCATCTCATCCCCCAAGACTTCAGCGTCGACGCCTACCGTCGCGTTGCCCATGTCGTCCCGATCTTCAGTTACGCCTGGCATTCGGTCATCGTCGCCGCGGTCTGCGTCATCGGCAACGTCGTGCTGGCCTCCCTGGCAGGTTATGCGCTGACCTGCATGAAATTCCGCGGCAAGAAGGTCGTCATGGGCATCCTGCTGTCGGTCCTCCTACTTCCCGGTGAGGTCACGCTGACCAGCCAGTACCTCGTCATCAAGGGCATGGGCCTGGCGAACACCTTGGCCGGCGTCGCCATCCCCGGTGTCGTCGGTGCCATCAACGTGCTCCTCATGGCCACCGCCTGTCGGGCGGTCCCTCCGTCGGTCCTCGATGCGGCGACCGTTGACGGAGCCAACACGTGGGACAAGATCCGGCACGTGGTCTGGCCCAACATCAAGGGGATGGCCTCGGTGGTTGCGGTGTTCTCCTTCATCGGGGCCTGGGACGACTTCCTGTGGCCATTGGTCGTCCTCAACGATCCTGACAAGTACACCCTGACCGTCGGCATGCAGTACCTCAGTTCAACGATGTCGACCGACCCGCGTGAGGTCGCAGCCGGAACGATCATCGCCCTCATACCGATTATCGTCGTCTTCGCCTCGATGCAGAAGGTCTTCTTCCGTGGCGTGGAGAGCGGCGGCGTGAAAGGCTGAGCGACCCACACCCAAATCAGGAGACGGTCGGAACCAGAAGGGTTCCGACCGTCTTGTCGTTGGCCAATTCCAATGTCCCGGGGCAGGCAGACGTTCAGAGCTGCCCTGTGGAACCCCGGACGACGAGTTCAGGCGGCTGCTCGGTGATGTCCTCCACGTCCTGGCCATCAATGATGCTCATCAACATCGCGACGGCGTCCCTTCCCAGAATTGACGGATCACGACGCAGAGCGGTAATTCCGGGCGGTATCACTCGACATGTCGGGGAATCCTCGAAGGACACGACCGAGACGTCAGCAGGAATCCGCAACCGGTGTTGCGTCAGGGAGGTGATGCCCCCCAGAGTCAATACTTCATTGTCATAGACGATGGCGGTGGGACGGTCAGGCCTGGAAAGAAGAGCGCTGGTCTCCTGAATTCCGGACTGCTCGGAGTAGTCGCTGGCCGCTGCCTCGATGACGACCACTCCGCGACTCTCCGCCTCCTGGGCGAAGACCTGGCGTCGGACCATGCTGTGCTCAAGGGTCGGGTCACCGCCGATATGGGCAATGCGACGATGCCCTTGGTCGGCCAAGTGGTTGACGATGCTCCGCGCAGCAGTGGCGTCATCGATATGAATGCCGGGCAACGGGGTGTCCTCCGTGGCTCCGACGACGGTGCACGGCATGTTGATCTCCGACATGAGGGACCACCGCGGGTCATTGCGGGCCGGGTCGACCAGGACGACACCGTCGACACGATGCTGAGCCCACCACTGTCGATGGACCTCACACTCCTCCTCAGGAAAGCCCACCAGCTGCAACACCAAGGCGATTCGAGCAGGAGTGAGAACCTCCTCCATCCCCGCGATGAGGTGCAGGAAGAACCCTTCCCCGGCGAAACTGCGATCGTCACGGGCGATGACGAGACCGACAGCACCGGCTCGATTGACCGACAACGCCTTCGCGGCGACGTTCGGACGCCATCCCATGTTCTTGGCCACAGCCTTGATACGAGCTCGGGTAGCCTCAGAAACTCCAGGCTTGTCATTGAGGGCAAAGGACACCGCGCCCGGCGACACACCGGCGACTCTGGCGATGTCCTTGATCGTCGTCCTGCCCATGAAGCCACGGTCCCTTCCGGAAGCATGAATGCCCTGATGGGCGCAGGTCACAAGGCATCCTCGCCCGGGAGCACATGGCCTTCACCCGCGCAGCATCATCCTAGGGCCAAACCGGAGAATGGGTAAAACGTTTCAGCGATGTCTTCACGATGCCCTCCAGAACGGTTCATTGGCTATTAGGGTGAGAGTCCCCAACGCTGGGAGACGTCATGCCTCAGACAACCTGTCTTGCCACAGATCACTACCGCATAACCCTCATCACTGATCGACTCATTCGCTGTGAGTGGCGCGATGACCCTACGGAGCCCTTCGAGGACCGACCGACACAGGTGGTCGCGGACCGCACGCCCCACGAGGTCACCAACACCATTGATGAGGCGAATGGCCATATCATCATTCGAAACCGGTATTACGAGCTTCGCTACGACGGCATGGAGTTTTCCGCGGAAGGGCTGCACGCATCGATAACGAGCGTCGGCAATTACCACGCCGTGTGGCACTGGGGCGATGACCCACTCTCGCAAAACCCATTCGGAATCCCCACCAATCTGGGCGGGACCGCTCGCACTCTCGACTGCGTCGACGGCCGTTGTGACATGGGCGCAGGTGTGGCGAGTGCGCAGGGATGGGCCGTCCTCGATGATTCTCATTCACTCGCACTGGAGGATGACGGACCCACCCGATGGTCTCAACCGGTACGTCGGTACAACCCAGCTGATTCCGGTGGCAAGGATGTCTATCTCTTCCTCCACGGCCATGACTATGCTGCCGCAGCCGCAGATTTCTACCGCATCACCGGACCGCAACCGGTTATTCCGCGATGGGCCCTGGGCAACTGGTGGTCTCGCTACCACAATTACAGCGCCGACGAGTACGAGACCCTCATGGATCGATTCGAGGCGGACGGAATCCCGCTGTCGGTGGCCGTCATTGACATGGACTGGCACCTCACCGACATCGACCCAGTTCTGGGACATGGCTGGACTGGATACACATGGAATCGAGAACTCTTCCCCGACCCTCGCGCCTTCCTTGCCAGCCTTCACCAGCGGGGATTACGGACCTGCCTCAATCTGCACCCGGCCGATGGCATCCGTCGTCATGAAGAGTGTTACCGACAGGTCGCCACTGACATGGGAGTCGACCCAGACTCAGGCGATCCCATCCCCTTTGACATTGCCGATCCACACTTTGCCACGGTGTACGTCGATGACGTCCTTCATCCCATGGAGGACGAGGGAGTCGATCTGTGGTGGGTGGACTGGCAGCAAGGACAGACCTGCTCGGTACCCGGACTGGACCCACTGTGGATGCTCAACCACGTTCACCACATCGACTCGGGACGCCCCCGCCCGGATGGCCGTCGCCGCCCGCTGACCTTCTCGCGTTACGCGGGACCCGGGTCTCACCGCTACCCCATTGGTTTCTCGGGCGATTCCGTCATCTCCTGGGAAACTCTGGACTTCCAGCCCGAGTTCACGGCCACCGCCTCCAATATCGGTTACGGATGGTGGAGCCACGACATCGGTGGGCACATCTTCGGGTCCCGCGATGACGAGCTCATGGCTCGATGGGCGCAGTTCGGGGTGCTCTCTCCCATCAATCGACTGCACTCGACCAAGAACGAGTTCGGGTCCAAGGAGCCGTGGCATTACCGCACTGAAACCGAGATGGTCATGACTCAGTGCCTGCGGATGCGTCACCGTCTCATCCCGTATCTGCACAGCGAGAATCTGTCAGGCCATCGCGACCTGTGCCCTCTCCTCCGACCTACCTACTGGACTCACCCAGAGTGGGAGGAGTCCTATGTCGATCGCAATGAGTACTGGTTCGGCAGCCAGCTCTTGGTGCGGCCGGTCACCAGCAAACGCGACCCCGTCACGGGACTCGCGACCACGCGTACCTGGTTACCCCCTCTCGATGATGGTCTTCGGTGGGTCGACCTCCTCACTGGGCTCACCTACTCGCCACAGCGTTTCGTCACCATGTCTCGCACCATCGACGAGGTTCCTGTCCTTGCCAAACCTGGAACCATCATTCCGACTGCCACCGACCCGTTGGCCAGAGGAGACGTGACGACCGATCTCACTCTGGTCGTCGTCCCGGGCGCTGCCGGCCACTTTGACTTGCTTGAGGACGACGACAGCCTGCGGACGACTCCTCTCGACCTCGACTCCGATGGACGGCTGCGAATCGGTCCATGCGAAGGTCCACACACAGCTGTGATGCGGCGATGGCGCGTGAGCGTCCACGCAGGAGGGCGTCCCGTCACGATTGATCTCGGGCAGCATCGTCTGGATGAGGTCGTCAAAACCACCATCTCGGCCTCGTCCGACTGCGCCGATGACCTCATGACGAGAGCCATCACGCTCATCGATGCTGCTCAGATCGAATTCACCACGAAAACTCGCTTGGCAGACCTGTTGCGAAGCGGCCGTCCTCCCCTCGACCTCACCGCAATGCTGCTGGACGAGGATGCGCCCGACTCTCTTCGCAACGCTCTGTTGGAGATCGTCTGGGCACTTTCTTCCGAGTGAGTTGACTAAACCGTATTAGTCACTACACTTCAATTCTGAAATTATCCGTTGTCAATGTCGCAACCGCCAGGGACTCCCCATGCATGATCACGCCCCCATTCTTGACGGTCGGGTGCGCCGTCATCTCGCTGAGAAGATTCGCCCCGCCGAGACCACCACGGTGTGCCCACTCGACGTCGAGTGGGCTCCCGTCACTGACACCACCGAGGGACCGAACAGTCGCCCCGGAGTCCGCGGACAGGGAGAGCCCATCTCGATCAGCGAGGGGCTGTCGCTGAGCTATGAGCCGTTCCGGGTGGGAGACAAGTGGGGCCCGCCATGGGGAACGACCTGGCTCCATCTCATGGCCACCGTTCCGCCGGAGCATCGCGACGACCATCTCGAGATGATCGTCGACCTCGGGGGCGTCTGGGACTCCCCCGGGTTCCAGTCCGAGGGCCTCGTGGTGCGTCCGGACGGGTCGGTCATCAAGGCTCTCAACCCGCGAAACACGTGGATTCCCGTCGAGATCGACACGGAAGGTCACATCGACATCTACGTCGAGGCTGCCTCCAACCCGATCCTGTTGGCCCAGCCTCCCTTCCAGCCAACCGAGGACGGGGACAAACTCACTGCCTCGACTGACGCCTACTACACCCTCAAGCGAGCTGATCTCGTCGTCGTCCACGACGAGGTCCGCGAGCTCATCGCTGACATCATGACTCTGTCCGGTTTGGCTTCCCAGCTACCGGAGGATTCCGAGCGCCGGTGGGAGATCCGTCGTGCTCTGGATCGTTCCATGGACAGAATCGATCTCTTCGACGTTGCCTCCACAGCATCAGCTGCTCGGGCCGAGTTGGCCCCAGTCCTCGCTCGTCCTGCCCACGACTCTGCCCAGACGATGACGGCCATCGGCCATGCCCACATTGACTCCGCCTGGTTGTGGCCGCTGCGCGAGACCCGACGCAAGGTCGCTCGAACCATCTCCAACCAGCTCAATCTCATCGAGAATGACCCCACCCATCTCTTCGCCTTCCCTGCTGCTCAGCACTCGGCCTGGCTGGAGGAGGACCATCCTGACCTCTTCGCCAGATTGCAGAAGGCAGTCGCCGACGGCCGGATCATCCCGGTTGGAGGCATGTGGGTGGAGTCTGACGCCAACCTGCCTGGTGGAGAAGCGATGTGCCGTCAGCTGCTGTACGGGCAGCGGTACTTCATGGAGAAGTTCGGCCACCACTGCCCCGAGGTGTGGCTGCCTGATTCCTTCGGCTACTCGGGAGCCCTACCGCAGCTGGCCAAGCTGGCCGGTGCCCAGTGGTTCCTGACCCAGAAGATCTCGTGGAACCAGGTCGACAAGTTTCCCCACCACTCCTTCTGGTGGGAGGGAATCGACGGCACCCGCATCTTCACCCATTTCCCGCCGGCTGACACCTACGGTTCTGACCTCTCGGCCCGCGACCTCGAACACGCCAGGTCCAACTTCCAGGACAAGGGCCGCGCCAATTCCTCCTTGGTGCCCTTCGGCTATGGAGATGGCGGCGGTGGTCCCACCCGCGAAATGCTCGCCCAGGCCCGTCGTGTCGCCGATCTTGACGGATCCCCCAAGCTGACCATCGAGCCTCCGGCCACGTTCTTCAGCCGCGCCGAGGCCGAGCACGAGGATCCGGGTGCCTGGGTTGGAGAGCTCTACCTCGAGCTGCATCGCGGCACGTTCACCAGCCAGTACGAGGTCAAGAAGGGCAACCGTCGCAATGAGCACCTGCTGCGCGACGCCGAGCTGTGGTGCGCCACCGCAGCGGTACGCGGCCTGATGGACTACCCCGGTGAGTGGTTGGCCGAGATCTGGCGGACCATCTGTCTCTACCAGTTCCACGACATCCTGCCTGGATCGGCGATCGCGTGGGTGTATCGCGAGGTCGTCGCCGATCACCGGCGCATCTCTGACGAACTCACCGAGCTCATTCACCATGCCCAGGAGCTGCTAGCCGGAGAGGGTGACGAGCAGGTCGTCTTCGATTCTGCTCCGATGACTCGTCCGTGGGCTTCCACCGTGGCCATGGGTGCCGGAGTTGCTCCGGCAATTGCCCACGGGGTTCAGGCTGAGGATGCGGCTGACGGATTCGTCGTCGACAATGGCCTGCTGCGTCTTACCGTTGACGAGCACGGCCTCATCACCCACCTCGTCGACCCTGCTTCCGGTCGCGACGCCATCCCAGCTGGTCAGCGTGGCAATCTTCTCCAAATTCACCCTGACTTCCCGAACATGTGGGACGCGTGGGACATCGATCCCTTCTACGCCAACAACGTCACCGACCTGGATGATGGCAAGGCCACCATGTCCCGCAACGGTGATTCGGTGACCATCAGCGTCACAAGGACTTTCGGGGATTCCCGCGCTACCCAGTCGCTGACCGTGAATCCGGGAGATCCGCGCGTCAAGGTACGCACCCATGTCGACTGGCACGAACGAGACAGTCTGCTCAAACTGGCCTGGCCGGTGGACGTCCACACCGATCACGCCGACTACGAGATCGAGATGGGTCACATCACCCGCCCCACCCACACCAACACCTCGTGGGATGCCTTCCGCTTCGAGGTTCATGCCCATCGCTGGGTGTACATCTCCGAGCCCGGATTCGGCGTCGCCATCGCCAACTCCGGTACCTATGGGTGGAATGTGTCCCGCCATCCCAAGGACAACGGTGGCACGTGGTCGATGGCCCGCGCCTCCCTTCTCAAGGGAGCCCGCTACCCCGACCCGCGCGCTGACGAGGGAGAGCATGACTTCTTCCACACTCTGCACGTCGGAGCCGATCTCACCGATGCCGTGCGTGACGGGTATGCCGCCAACCTGTGCGTACGTCGTCGTCAGGGATCGCCGGTCGATCCACTGGTCAGCATCGAAGGCATTGCGGTCGAGGCCGTCAAATTGGCTGAGGATGGCTCTGGTGACGTCATCGTCCGGTTGTACGAGCCCTACGGGCGTCACGTTCACACCACTATGACGGTGGGCTTTGGCGCCACGTCCGCCGTCGAGTCCGACCTGCTCGAGGATCCCCTTGAGGGCAACCCGCACGCCCAGGTCGGTCCGTCAGTCATCACCGCTGACCTTGCTGACGACACGATCGGTCTGTCCATGCGTCCCTTCCAGGTTGCGACCTTGAGGTTGGGACGCAACCGATGAGGATTGGCGTCAATCACACACCGTCGCAGGGATGGTTCCACAGCTGGCTTGACCTCGATATCGATGCGACACGACGCGACTTCGAAGCAATTGCACGACTGGGCCTCGATCACGTACGGATCTTCCCACTGTGGCCGTTGTTGCAGCCCAATCGCGGTCTGGTGCGTCCCCGCGCCCTCGATGACGTCGTCTCCGTCGTGCGCGCAGCTGGCGAATTCGACCTTGAGGTCACCGTCGACGCCCTCAACGGACATCTGTCGAGTTATGATTTCCTGCCCTCCTGGGTGGTCACATGGCACGAGTCAAATCTCTTCACCGATCCGCTCGTCAAGGCTGGCCAGACCGAACTCATCAGCCAACTGGCAACACGCCTGCGGGAAGAGCCGAACGTCACCGGCATGACGGTGGGCAATGAGTTCCCGCAGTATGCGGCTCTGGCCCCGGGGCATCATCATCCGACGCGCAGCGGGTGCACCATCGATGAGGCCCAGACGTGGTTGGAGACGATGCTCGGGACCATGCGGGACCAGTGGCCAGACGGACGATTCTGGTTCGGGTTCGACGACGACCTCTGGTTCGTTGACGATCATCCCTTCACCCCGCGTCACGCCGTCACCCTGGGCTCCTCGACGACCATCCATTCCTGGGTGTTCGCGCAGGTCGGACCGCACTTCGGGGAGGGACATCCCGCCCTGACGTGGTTCCCGCGCTATCTGCTCGAACTGGCCCGGGCCTGGAGCCCTGATCCCCACCGTCCACTCTGGCTGCAGGAAATTGGTGCGCCTCGCAGCCACGTTCCCGACGACCGGGCAGCGGACTTCGTCACGTCGTCCTTGGCCTCGGTGGCCACCACCCCGAGTCTTGAGGCGGTGACATGGTGGTGCTCCCACGACGTGTCAGACCAGCTGTTGGATTTCCCGAAGCTGGAGTATTCGCTCGGCCTGTTCACCAACGACGGCAAGCCAAAGCCGGAAGCCTTGGCCATGTCGGACATGCTGCCCGATCTGCACAACGCCCAGCCTCAGGAACAAACCGATGAGCCGCTGGAATTCAGCGCGGACTGGGACACCGGGGCGGGACGGTCGGTGTCCTTCCCCATGGGCGATCTCTTCGCCCGGTGGGTTGATGAAGCCATACAGACCGGACGAGCGCCCAAGCTCGTCCTTCATCCCACCCATGGGCTCACAGACCGAGAGGCCCTCACCAGTGCTCTAGCCCGCTGACCTGCTGACTGCGACCTCATGGTCGACTCCCAGAGGCCTGGCCATGGCCCAAGAACACCCGGTAGTCATGAGTGCGGGAACCTCTCTCGCAGCGCGGCATCGACGATGGCTGGCACGAACTCTGAGACGTTGCCCCCGTTGCATGCCGCCGAGCGAATCATGGAGGAGCTGATCGTCCCGAATTCGCGCCCAGCCGGCAGCAGGATCGTCTCAATCCCGCTCATGGCCTTGTTGAGGTGGGCCATCTGGAGCTCGTAGTCAAAATCCCCACCAAAGCGCAGGCCACGAATGATCGCGTCAGCTCCTTGCTCGGTGCAGAAGTCGACGAGCAACCCATCGACGAGGGCGACCTCGACACCCGGGATGTCAGCGACGGCATCCCGGACAAAGGTCACCCGCTCCTCCATGGAGAAAATGCCGTTCTTGGCCGAGTTGACCGCCACCCCGACGACGACCTCGTCAACAAGCTCGGCGGCTCGCGTCACGATGTCGACGTGGCCGAGGGTGATGGGGTCAAAGGATCCTGAAAAAACTGCTTTCACTGCTGCTCCATGGGCTCGCGGTTGCGCTGGGCGTAGTAGACGACGGTTTCACCGTAACGAGAGTTCCACGACTCAAACCCTTCCGGGAAGTGAGGGGTTCGGCTGCGGCGCGACCTCTCCACCACGACCAGTCCGTCATGGGCCAGGGCGTTCTGAATCGTGGCGGCGATGAGGCCATCCATGACGTCGTCGGCCAAGTCGTAGGGCGGGTCGAACCAGACGACGTCAAAGGTCTGCCGGTTGTCGGAGAGAAATGTCGAAACCGTCTGGGCGGCCACCTGAATCCGCAGGCGCGTGGTCCGGGCGTTCTCCGTCATGACATGACACGCTGAGCGGTCCCGGTCGACGGCAAGGACCGTCGATGCACCGCGACTGGCAGCCTCGAGGGCCACCGCTCCGGACCCAGCGAACAGGTCGCAGAAGGCTTGCCCGGCAAGCTGGTCCTCGGGAGCCTCATCAGACGTTCCGTTCCAGGCTGCCAATGCAGAGAAGACAGCCTCGCGCACCCGATCGGTCGTAGGACGTGTGAGACGTCCTGACGGGGTGGCCAGACGCTGTCCGCCAGCACGACCCGAGATAATCCTGCTCATCCCTCCAGGCTAGCGGTTTCGCCCGATCCTGCCCGCATCGTCGCCGTACCCATTGCATCCACTCCTGGACCGCGCGGGCCCCTCGACATGGTCATGTGGCGAGCCATCCTCACCAATATCGGCAACTTTGTGCCGGTCGGCTCCCGAAATGGGCCGTGTTCAGGAAGAATGGCCCCATGATCAATGAGGAGAACCCGATCACCGAGGTCCCGGAGGACAGCTGCTGGGGCTACCTTGACACGGCTGAGGTCGGCCGCCTGGCCACCAGCGTCAATGACCAGCCCGAGGTATTCCCCGTCAACTACGTCGTCGACGGGCAGAGCATCGTCTTCCGCACCGCCGCTGGAAGCAAGCTTGAGGACATCGTCACCAACAACCGTGTGGCCTTCGAGGCCGACGGCTGGACCGAGGAGACCGGCTGGTCGGTCGTCGTGCGCGGCAGCGCCGAGGTCATCACCGACGAGGCCGAGCTCGCGCTGTGCGACAAGATGCCCCTGCTGCCGTGGGTGCCGACCGTGAAGCGCAACTACGTGCGTGTCCAGGCCGATCAGATCACCGGCCGTACCTTCGCCTTCGGTCCGGAGCCCAAGGACAACTGACAGACCACTCGCGAAGGTCCAGATCGTCATCAACGTTCCGGACCTTCGTCACGCCTGGGCAGCTCATCCCTGTTCCATGAGATCGCCCTCAGCCAGCATTTCCGTCGCGGTGACGACGTCGAGCAGCCGGGGATCCTCAGGTTCCTCTTGCACCCACCGTTCGGCGAGATCCTTGGACGCAGTGACGATCTCGGCGTGGTCGAGCACCCGCAACAACCGCAGCGGCGAGGAATACCCCGACTGGGAGGATCCGAGCACATTGCCCTCGTGACGCTGGGCCAGGTCCAATTCGGCCAGCTCAAAGCCGTCACGGGATGATGCCACCGCGGCGAGCCGCTCACGGGCCGTCGTTCCGGGCAGGGCCGTCGTCACCAGAAGACACAGGCCCGGCAGTTTTCCTCGCCCGATACGTCCGCGCAACTGGTGCAACTGGGAGACGCCGAAGCGGTCGGCGTCCATGATGACCATCATAGTGGCGTTGGGGACGTCGACGCCGACCTCGATGACCGTGGTGGAGATGAGGACCTGGGACTCACCGTCAGCGAAGCGATCCATGACGGCCTTCTTCTCATCGGCGTCCAGCCGAGAATGAAGGACGTCGATGCGCAGTCCTGTGAGCGGACCGGAGGCCAGCTGAGGAGCGATCTCCTCGACCGCAGCCGTCGGCGGGCGACCACTCTCGACGTCGTCAGCGTCATCGCTGCTGATACGAGGACACACCACGAAGACCTGATGCCCGGCCTCGCACTCCTCTCGGATGCGCTCCCAGGCGCGGGCGAGCCACGAGCGGTGGGCTGGCAGATCAACCACAGTGGTTTGGATGTCGGCACGTCCGGACGGCAGTTCTCGCAAGGTCGACACCTCGAGATCACCGAAGACCGTCATGGCAACCGTGCGAGGAATCGGCGTTGCAGTGAGAACGAGCTCGTGAGGTCGAGCACCGTCACCAGTCGTCAAGACACTGCGCTGCTCGACGCCGAAGCGGTGCTGCTCGTCCACGACGACCAGACCGATGTTGTTGTAGATGACCTTGCCTGACAACAGGGCATGGGTTCCGATGACGATTCCGGCCGCTCCCGAGGCGATGTCGGCCAAGGCGGTTCGGGTTCCAGCCGTCTTCATCGAACCCGTGAGCAGGGCAACTCCGGTGGAGTTCTCCGGGGCATCCAGGCCACCGCCAGCGGCCAGCTCCCTCAGCATCCCGGTGATCGTGGCGTAATGCTGCTGGGCGAGAACCTCAGTGGGTGCCAGCAGAACGGCCTGGTACCCGGCGTCGACGACTTGGAGCATGGCGCGTAAGGCCACGAAGGTCTTGCCGGAACCCACCTCCCCCTGCAGCAGTCGATGCATGGGGTGATCGGAAGACAGGTCAGCGTCGATGGCCTGGCTGATCTCGTCCTGGCCTGCCGTCGGGGTGAACGGGAGTCTCGACTCAAAGGCTGCCAGCAGGCCGTCGTCATGACGTCGACACACCGGCGCATCATGACTCTCGGCATCACGTCGACGCACCGCCATCGTCACCTGGGTGGCGATGGCCTCCTCCCACACCAGTCGTTCGGCACCGCGATTGGCTTCCTCCACCGAATGCGGGTGGTGGATGGCGTGGTAGGCCTGCCACAGGCTCGGCAGATCAGCCTCCTGACGCAGCCATCCGGGCAGGGTGTCCTCAAGTTCGGGGGTGGACTCGAGCAGCATCGACTCCACCGAGGCGATCTCCCAGGTGCGCAACTTCGAGGTCTGCGGGTAGAGACCAAGCAAACCGTGACGCTGCACCTGCGCAGCCATCACCTTGCCCTCCTCACGACCCGCCACGACCTTGCCGTTGCGGTCAACCATGACGAAGTCAGGATGGACGAGCTGCGGATTGCCCCGGAACTCCCCCACCTTGCCGACGAAGATGCCGTGAGTGTGGGCAGAAAAAATGCGCTGCCAGTAGGACACGATGTGAGGTTTGCCGAAAAAGGTGACGGGCAGACGTGCGTTGCCGTCGGACAGCATGACTTCCAGCCGCTGACGCGGTCGCCTCTCTCGACCTGTCACGGTCTTGTTGGTGTGGACCTCGACGCCGACGACGTCGGCCACCAAGGCGACTTCGGTGTCAACGACGAGGTGGGACAAATCCGTGGTTTCGGTACCGGTGAGGTAACGACGCGGAAGGTGACCGAGGGCCTCGCCCACCGTCTCGACGTGCATCGCAGCAAATGCTTTGGCCGTCTTGGCTCCCACCGCCTCCGCCAAAGGGCGATGAAGCTCCTGCTGGCTGCGGGTGTGCCACCTGGTCACTGCATTCACAGTGTCACCGTACCGACGGGCAATGACACCCACAACGACAAAGAACCCGCCTTACGGCGGGTTCTAACGTCGAACGCAATTGCTCAGCGGCTGACTCGGCCAGCCTTGAGGCACGACGTGCACACGTTCATGCGCTTGTGCGTGCCGTTCTCGACGACACGGACGCGCTGGATGTTCGGGCTCCACCGGCGATTGGTCTTCTTCTTCGACCAGGGGACGTTGTGTCCGAAACCGGGGCGCTTGGCGCAGATGTCACACACAGCAGCCACTGGGAGATCTCCTGTTCAGGGCCGGGTGCATGACGCACCCGACGCAATCGTTGGGTTCGGGGGTTCCTTCGGGAACTGAACAAGAATATACGGTTACCTGCCCTGAACCCAAATCGACGCCTCACCACCTCGGCGCGGCCCCACAACGATGTGCCAACAATGAGCAGTCGATTGGCCACCTGGCAGACACATAGTCAGATCGGCAACTCAGGAAGTGACCTCACGATATTGACGGTTTCAACCGACACCCGGGTCACCCGCTTCACCAAGTCGACGATGTAGTAGCCGAGGTTGGTGTGGTGAGGGGTGGGAAAGATTGATTCCAACCGATAGACCATATCGTTAAGCGGACGGTCAAAGTAGACGCTCTGCTTGGTGAAAGGCCGGTAAGTCGCCGCCGGATAACGACGCTCCGAACGATATTGGTGATGGCGGCCGCGGAGGGCATCGGCGACGAGCCCTCGGCTCCAGCTGATCCTCGTGGGGTTGTTGTCGAGCTGCTCAGCCTTGGTGTGTCCGGCTGCGGCTTCGGCATTGTATGTGTCAAGCATGCGTCGCATATTGTGCTCGACTTTGTCGACCGAAAAATTGTAGCACCACGCGTCCCGGCTAGTCGCTATGCCTCGCGAATGCAGGGTGAAATGGCGCAAGCTGGGATCCTTGACATCCTTAATACCGATAGCGGGGAAGGTGGCGAAGCTCTCGTCACGCTGGTTCAGCCAGTCCCCGTCCTCGTTAGGAGTGATGGTGCGCCAACCGACGGTAGACAGACACGCCTCATCAAGGTCGGAGAGTTTTTCCTCGCGGGTCTGGTAGTCGGGCACACCGTGGTAATGGATGCGGGCCGTCCCGGTGCGGGCGGGATTCTTGACGGCAATGAGCACGGCGACGCCAGTCCGGGCCCCGGAGTCAAAGATGCCGCCGCCCTCCTGCCGCCTAAGTATCCCGGCAGTGCGAGCATTCCCCCGTAGGTTATAGAGGTAGACATCGCTGAAGTCGTCCGCAAAGCTCCTGCGGATGCCGTCGGCGGTGTTCCCGTCAACCCAACCATTATTAGAGACGAACGCAAGGACACCCTGCTCCCCGAGCCGATCGGTGGCCCAACGGAAGGCGCGGATGTAGGAGTCATAGAGGCTGTTCTTGTTGGTGCCGGTCGATCGGGCGGCGTAGGTGCCGGCGATCCTGGCGTCCAACGTCGGGTACTTGAGGTTGGCGTTGTTGTCGTTCGCGCTGGTCTGGCCAGCGCTATAAGGCGGGTTGCCGACAATGACCCTGATCGGGGTGGCAAGCTGGGTCTCGATCCGAGCATTGTTGGCCGGGATGAGGCTGGTGTCGGCCCTGTCCCCGTCCTCACTGATCTGGAAGGTATCGGTCAATGTGGCACCGCCAAAAGGCTGGTAGGCAACCTTCGCCGCCTCGACACCCTGCTGCTCAGCCAGCAGGGACTGGTAAGTGGTCTCGACGTTGACGCAGGAAATGTAGTAGGCAAGCAACATGATCTCGTTGCACCACAGCTCGCCCGCATGTCCGTCGACGCCATATTTGCGCGCCAAGTCCGCCGGATGGATAATCCCCGACTGCAAGAGCCGGACGATGAACGTTCCAGTGCCGGTGAATGGGTCGCAGACCGTATCAGGTTGGATACAAGGGCTTGTGGGGCGTGAGCGACCCGGAGTGGGTAAAACTCGCGCGCCACTAGGGGGAAACGCGGGATAGCGTGAGCCGGTTGGCGATCTACATGGACGGTTCGGCTCCGGTGGCTGGCTTGTCCTGGAGGCTCAGTGTGGCGACGTGAACCACGCTGGGCGACGTTGAGAGTGGAGCGCCAAAAGGTTCGGCAAGCGCTAAAAGGTATCGCCGTTTACGACTTGCTATTGGCCCTGATCAGAGCGTGTATGTACGTGACGCAAAGACAGGAGCGACACCATGAAATACGACGACCAACCGACCGTCCAGACCAGGATGGACTACCGTCTGACCAACTTCCTTCTGGAGAACCTGGCCGCACAGAACACCGTCGAATGGATGGACGCATTCCGAGCCCACCGCTACGCCGCCGAGACTCTCGGCATCGCAGACCGGGAGTTACCGTGGCTGGCAACCCGCGTTGACCCGCAAGGACACAAGTCTTTCGGCCGGCGCATGTCTGGCAAAATCATCTGCGGCGACTGCATACGAGCGTTCGGTCACAAGACCTGGCACTCCGGCACCCCGAACCGAGTCGACGTGTGGGAGTGCCCGACGAACTACGTCAAGCGCGGCACCTGCGCCACCAGCCACCTCTACCAGGAGGTTCTGTTGGTCAAGATGGCCGAGGCCATGCAAGTGCTCGCCGGGCGTAACAGCACGGCGGTCGACCAGACCGTGGACAGTCTGCGGGCGGCGGGTGTGCGGCGACGCCCATCGACGCTCCACACGGCGATCGAGAAGCTCCTCGCCGTGCCGCCGACACAGCTCGCGCTCCACATCCCAGACTTACTCGCCGTGCTGGACGACGGCTGCATGCTTGCCGACGGCAGGCTCGGCTTCGTGTTCATCACCGGTGAGGCCGTCACACTCGACCTCCCGCAACGCTGGAGCCCCGTGCTCCGCGCAGGCGAACTCGCGGCTATAGGGCGTTGCTGACCGGACTCGGGTGCCAATGACATCGAGTTTGATAAAGGCAGCGTGAATCTCAGCAACACACTTTGACTAGGGAGTTTGCGTTCTTCCTGGTGGTTGTGACGATGCTTGACGGCACTCGGGAGGCTGGCAGGGACCTGCCCAAGGTGCCGAATCGGCTCCGCTTGGTGCATGGAGGGGTTAGTGGAGGGCGGTCGCGTTGGCGATTTCATGTCGAGGGGGTTAGAACACTGATCCTGGCCACGTGAATGCTTCGGGCACATTGAACAGGATCTCGTTGGCTTCCTTGCGTACGTTTACGTTGGGGCTCTCCAGCAGGGCGGGGTTGAGGAAGTACTGGTCTTCTTCCTTGCGGAGGCAGTTGGGCAGACTGTTTCGGATGTAGGTGGAGCTTTCGCGTGTGAACCCGAAGCGCTGCAGCAGGATCGTGAGGGGGTTGGTGGTTCCATATTCAACGTACTCGTACCAGTCGTTGTCGAACTGCTCGACGCCGTGGAAAGTCTTGTATTCGTTGGAGAATTTCAAGAAGTAGTTCGACAAGCTGAACAGGATGACATCTTCGATGGTTTTGAGGATGTCCCCGAAGACGATGTTTCGCTGCGCGGGGCTGTCGTCGTAGGCAACTGGTCCCTTCCAGAGGATGTAGATGGTTCCTTCGCGGCGGCGGTAGTCGAGTGCGCGGTTCATGATCGAGCGTAGCCCGTGGCCTTCCATCCACTGGTTGAGAAGCACGGCGTACCAGCGCAGCAGGGTGAACCGGCTTCCGTCTTCGGAGGTCTTTCCGAGCGTCTGCGAATCGTAGGTGCCCCACTTAAAAATGCGGGCAAGTCGTTCGAGGAACGTAAGGGTGTCGTCGTAGTTGAATTTTCCGTCGCCGGAAAGCGCAGGGTATTTCAGTCCGGCTCGAATCGCATCGGTCAGTGATTCGGCCTGGTCGATCGACACATTAATGTCGTCGTCTTGTTTGTCGGCGCGCTCAACGAACGCTTCTCGGATGGCACGTACGGTGTCTCCATCGAGGAATGGCGCAAATTCGTGCCGGACAAGGCTGTCACGTCCCTGGGCGATGTCACGCAGGAGGATCAAGCCGAACTTGCGCTTCATTTCGTACACTTCGTAGGATTCGTCGCCCTTGGCGAACTGGACGTTTCCTTCCCTGAGTGAGTCGACGATCCCTTCTTTCATCGACTTACTGATGACTTTCGAGTCGGTCTCGATGGATAGCTTCTGCTTGGGGATCTCAGTTTGCAGGAGCGATTCGGTGGTGCTCTTATTTGCGAGCCCTTCGCCGGTGATGATGAAGACGTTGCCGTAGAGGTTGTACTCGATGCGGCCAACGCGCCCGATCAGGTTTTTGAAGTCGACCGGGGTCATGTTGGGACGACCGATTTTGGTGGTCGTGATGACCAGGTTGTCAGCTGGAAGGTTGACGCCTTCGAGGAGCGTGCTGGTGCAGAACAGCGTGGTCAGTTTGCCCGCACGGAAGAGATCCTCGATGCGCTCGCGGATGGCCGGTGGCAGGTACCCGATATGGTAGGCGATTCCCTTCCGCAAGAGGTCGCACAAGTAGTAATCCTCATGGACATCACGCTCTACGTCCTTAGCCAGCGCATCCAAGTCACGGTCGTTGAGCAGCGGCAGTCGTCGCGCGTATTCCTCGGCGGCCTCCACGGCTCGCTGACGGCCAGCATAGAAGACGATTGTTTGACCTCGTCTCCCCTCTGCGGTCGGCGTTGACTGCGTAAGGAATTGAATCAGAGCTGCTGAGGTCACGCTCTCATCGGTGAGGCTTGCTAAGTGTGTGAACTCCTGGGCATAGTCGTTGTAGGTCAAGACTTGGCGCTCGTCCATATCCACGAGGTACTTGAACTGCACCACCGGCGAGTACCTGGTCGCTATAGCCTTGTCCTTGTGGGACTCGCTCGCTGGGCTCACGAGCCGAAGGAAGACCTCCGGGTTGGGAATGTTGGGCGACGCAAAGATGATGCGGGGCGGGTTGGGTCGGTCCTGAAGCAGAGTGACGGTCTGGTAGTAGAACGGTGCCCGCGAGTTCTTACCCGACAACTTGTGTGACTCGTCGAAAAAGACGTAGTCGAATCGCAGATCCGGTCTGCTGATCAACAGGTAGAGCAGGCGCTCCGGGGTGAGGACGAAAATGAAATGATGCTGGCCTTCGAGCACGATGTCACCGGCTGCACTGACAATGCGGTAGTTGTGCCGCTCAAGTTCATCTTCGAGTTCTCCGATGAGCTTCGAACGTGTCTCATTGATCAGCGCCTTGGTGGGCACGATGATCGCATAGTTCGCGCGCGACTCAGCTTTGACCTGCGAAGTGATGAACGTGCGCATGATGAACGACTTGCCCAGGGATGTTGGCGCTGAAAAAGAGAACTCGCCAGTAGCAAGCCGGTCGTAAATCTTTTTCTGCGGGGCGAAGAACTTCATGTCCTGCACACCCGGAACGGTCAGGTATTCGGATTGGTAGGCCTCAAAAGCGGCGGCCAGAATCCCCGCGTCACTTGTCGCCCCAAGTTGCCGAAGCCCCGGATAGTTGCCGAGCGTAGTGAAGATTGCAGGCACGTAGGCTTTCGTGTAGCGGTTCTCCGGATAGAGGATTTGGCACAACAGTGCGATCTCTTGTGCCCAGACCCGGTGCACGTCTCGCTTGTGGGGATGGGTGGATTTCGACAGGAGGTCGGCAAACCGCAGTGCCGCTTCAAGATCGACGTCCAAGGGAGCGCACCCGGTCAGCTTCAAGCGGTAAAGACCGTAGTTGTGCAGCAAGTTGGCGTAGAGCTCACGCAGAAACTCGTTGGAATCGATGTCGTTGAACACCACGTCGCCGATGTTGACTTGTCCGTTAGTCATCTCAAGCGCCTCCGTTCAGAACGCGGGTCATGATCTCGCCCGGGTCTACGGAAACGTCGTCGAGCGGCAACACGTAGATGTAGAACGAATACGCGCTCAAGCCCCGATCCTGGATCTGCCAGGTGATGTAGCTTGCGTGGTGGCTGATATCGAGTCGCATCTTCTGATCGAGTTGAGCCCGATATGCCTCGTTCGAGTAGTTACCGGGAGCAAGACCGAGGTTGTAGCCAAGGAACATGGAGAACGCGGTGTCGTATCCCGTGTTTGCTCCACGTTGGGGCACAAGCAGATCTTTGATCGTGTTCGCCGTGGCCGGGTCAGTGGTCTTGGTAAAGATGGTCTGCTCGGCAAGCTGGCATTCGGTCGCTTGATTGTTGCGGATCGCCACGACACGGTCGAAGGCCTGGTCGATGGCATCTTCGATGTCGCCGACGACGTTGGAGGTGCCGAAGACGAGACAGTTCGTCGGGGCCTGACCGCCAGGGGCGAGCACGTGGATCGCGTCGCACCGACTGGTCACCTGCCCGGCGGCGCGTTCCAACTCGATCTTGCTGAGTGCCTTTGGTGCTTCCAGGATCTGTTCGAGGAGCACGTACAGCAGGATCTCGCCGAGGCCGCCGTCGCCTTGTTGGGCTCGAATCCGTTCGACAGCCTCCAAGGCAATACTCTCAACGTCGTCGGAACGTCGATAGTCTTCGATCTCGGCTCGCGAGAACACATAGCTGCCAAGGTTGCGGCGAATGAATTCCGTCAAGTCGGTGTAGTTGAAGCGGTTGTTCTGCACGGAGAGATGGAAAAGGCGCAGCTGTTCGCTGTTGAGCAGCCCCAACGAGGTGGGGTGTTGCACTTCGATGAACGTGTCGCCGAAGGTGGCTCCCTTCAACGTCGGCGTGATTCCTGTACCCGCCATCTGGCCTTCTTCCAATGAACCCCGTCCCGGTATCAGAGCTGCTCGAGGATCGAGAAGAACTGGGACTGGCTTAACGCCCCTTCGAGGGGTGTCACGCCGTCTTGGAACACCATGTAGTAGCGGAACTTGTCGCCAGCTAGCGACGCCCACTTCTGGCCGAGCTTGATCTTGCGGCGGGAGTCGTCGTTCTTGAGTTGCTCACCCTTGGGCTCAACCATCACCACGGTTCCACTGGTGGTCATCACGATGAAGTCTGGGTAGTGGTTGATCGGGCCGTTGATACAGAAACCCTTCCGCTCAATGTTGCGATGCCACCAGCGAACGTTGCCCATACTCGAGAAGCGTCCGGCAAACTCCATCTCGTCGTTGTTCATCCGGTCTTCTGCTTCGTAGAGCGAGCCACCGATCAGCGAACTGGCATGGACGGGCTGGATGACCTCCGGCAGGCTGTAGGTGAAGGCGACGTCGATGTGGCGGGTCTCGATGTCTTCGTAGAACTTCTTGATTTTGTAGTCATCGAGCAGCCCTCTGATTTTGTCGCGGATTTTGTTCGCCACCGCGGTAGGACGCTCCTGGTAGGCCAGCAGGTCCTCAGTGCCGAAGTTGTCGGCGATCCGCTGAATGTATGACTTCAGGTCGGAGTCGTTGACCGAGTTGATGGGCTTGAGTCGCTCGTAGATGGCCTCGGCTGCGCCGCGTTTCTGGGACTCGACACTGAGCTTGCTGAAATGCTCACGCATGTACCGTTGGTCGGCGGCGCTCATCCGGAAAGCACGGGGAACATCAGCCTTATTCTTGACGTCGATGCGGTACATCTGCTCATCGGCTGTGGTCAGGTCTATCTGGATGTCCTTGTCGAGCAACACAAAGTCGACGGCCAACGCCTCGTTCTTGAGCAGATCCACACCGTCTTCGCCAGTCGAGAACAGTACCGATGGCGGAGTTTGGATCACAAACTGCGGGATCTTCAGGCCGGAGACCTCGTCAACGAAGTCAGAGATCATGGCTGTGGTATCCACGGCATCCTCCAAATCCGCAGGGACGAAATCATCGCCGAACTGGGCTGCGTGCTCGGCTTCCTGCTCATAGTCGGCTCCCTTCTGGGTTGCCTGCTCTAGCATGGTGGCAAGCCCCGACGTACCCGCTGATGCTTCACCGGTATCGTCTTCGCTTGTCCCACGCTGCTCCAACCCTTCGGCGACATCGGTTTCGTCGAAGTTGAGGAACTCTTCGGTCTCGGTGCCGTCCGGGGTTGCTTCTGGCTGCTGATCCGAACCCGACACTGCTGGTTGTGGAGCCAGGTCGAGGGGCGTCTGGTCGGCGGCTCGGAAGTCTCGCTTGGAAAAGCCCGCATTGTTGAGCCCTTTGATGATCTGGTTCAAGGTGGCGGTGAAGTCATTCGAGGACGTCAACACGTAACTCATGTTCAACAGCGGGTCACGCTGGCGGGTCGCGTGCGGCTGCCGCAACACTCTGCCCAAGATTTGCTCGACGTCGACCTGGCTGGTCTTGTTCGCCAACGACGCCAAAATGTAGGCGAACGGGCAGTCCCACCCCTCCTTAAGCGCATTGACCGTGATGATGTAGCGGATATCGCACTCCGGGCTCAGCAGATCCACGCCCTTGAGTTCGTTGATATTGGCCGTCTTGATCGCGATCTGGTCTGCCGAAATTCCGGTCGCCACCAGCTTCTCACGCAGACGCTCAAACGAGGTCGCATCCTCGCCAGTCTTTGGTTGTGCCTGGAACAACGCAATCGGCCGGATATAGCGCCCACCCTGCTCCTGCTGCTGGATTGCTGCTGCCTCCAGCGACTGGCGAAGATCAATCGCATCGGTGACCACCTCGGTCTGCGACGACCGGTTGTAAGCGATCACCGGAAGCTTGACCATGTTCTCGTTCTTCAACGCCAGCGCATCAACGTACGAGATAATGTTTGACTGTTTCTTCGGCGTCGCCGTCAAATCGAGGATGAACGCCGGGTTGAAGTTCACCAGCATCTCGTGGCTGAGCGTGCTCGTCGCATGGTGCGACTCGTCAACGATCACGACGGGGTTGAGCTGGTTGATCACCTGGAACAGTGCGGTCTCGTCAGCATCGGCGATGGGTTGCTCCGGGGCACCAAACGCAGTCGCAAACGGAGCCAGGTTGCCGTTGGCCTGATATGCCTTCCTTCCGTCCTTCCGGCTGGAGCGGAACGAGTCATACGACAGCACCATCACCGACAACTGCTCCGCGACCGTGGCGGGACTGAAGTTCTGACCGGCTAGCAACTCGTCCTTGGAGTAGACCTCCACCCGGCCACCAAAATCCAAGTTGAGTCGCTGCCGGTAGGGATGGTGCGGGTTGTTCAACGCGGCCAGCGTCTGAGTCAAAATGGCGTCCGACGGCACCAGCCACACCACAGCCCGGCGACGCACCACCGGCAGCGCATCGAAGATCGGCTTGACCGACGCACAGGCTAAGAACGTTTTCCCGCCACCGGTCGGCACCTTATAGCACACGTGAGGCACACCATCGACGATGTTCTGATACCCGGCGATGCCGTCCTTGCCCACCGGGATCTGGCGCGACTCCCAGAACGCGGCGAATGCGCTACTCAACGACGACTGCTGGTTGAGGAAAGACAGGTAGTCGCTCAAGTCTGCGATAACCCGCTTCTGATACTTCTTCAGTTCCATGTTGCTGCTCCAGACCTAGAGGCGGGTGATATCCCGAGGAATCTTCTTGAACGTGATCGCGTGCCCAGCCAGCTCCTGGTCGCTCAACACGCACGTGTCGGCGTAGATGACATACGACTCCGAAGCGCACTCTGCCGGGATCGACACTAGATACTCCCGATCCAGCACGGTCGGTGCGTGCTTGTCGAAGGCGAAAAAGTAGCCCACACCCGCCCTCGAGCGACCCAGGAAATCCCGATGAGCAACAGTCGACCCGGGCTGGAAGGCTTCACCGGTCTCGGTGAACCAGATATATTCGCGAACTCGCTCCAAACCAACTTCCGGGTTCAGATTGCCGTCGATCAGCAGCGGGGAACCAAGCTCGTAGAACGAGAAGTCGCCGCCGGTGCCGGGAGTGTACGTCGATCCCTTGCCGTAGCCGCCAATGACTCGGCGAATGCGCTCAGCCGTGACATTTTCAACGTAGTCACCTAGCTCAACCAAGATGAAGTTTCGCTTTACCCCATCCCGAAGTGAAGCCCGAAGGCAAGCGTGTGCGGTTGTACCTGAACCAGCAAAAGAATCAAGCACGAGACCACCTTTAGGGGTGGCTTGCTCAATTAGTTCTTCGACCAGATCTACACTTTTTGGAAAATCGAACACGGGGGAAGAAAAGAGCTTGCGCATTTCGCGGGTTCCATTTGTTGTAAAGCCCACCGTCTCGGGGAGCACAGATGAGAATCCCGTCCTTTGGCTGCGTAGACCGCTGAGAAACTTCTTTTCACGAGGACGCCCTTTTGGAGATTTGGGAAATAAAATACGACCTTCGGAAATCATTGCCTCTACATTTTCACGCCTCTTCGACCAACCCCTGTTTGGATTAGGCGGATACTCAATTCCCGTTGCCGGATCTGTGATTGTGTAGTGAAGATTCGGTCGTTGCTGAGCGTTGGCTAGCCCGGACAAGTCGATGCTTGCCCACGGACCACGTGGATCATTATCAGGATTCTTGTACTTAGATACATCTATCTGTTTGCCAGCCGCAACAAATCCTCCTGGCAGCTTTGAGTAGCAATGGACATACTCATGATCAGTCGAAATCATGGAAATATTGCGATTGTCTGCCCGCTGACGGCTTCGCCAAATAAAAGTTGCAACATGGTTAGCAGATCCAAAGATCTCGTCGCAAATCAGGCGCAGGTTGGCCGCTTCGTTGTCATCGATCGAAATGAAAATAGCGCCGGTCGGTGAGAGCAGGCGTTGGAGCAGGCGGAGCCGTGGGTACATCATGCACAGCCACTTATCGTGGCGGGTGAGGTCCTCGCCTTCCTTTCCGACGACTTCACCGAGCCATTTCTTGATCCGGGGGTCGTTGACGGCGTCGTTGTACACCCAGCCCTCATTGCCGGTGTTGTAGGGCGGATCGATGTAGATGCAGTCGACCTTGCCTTCGTAGCGGAGCAAGAGCGCCTTGAGGGCTTCGAGGTTGTCACCGTGGATGATCATGTTCTCCGAACCATTGTCCTCGGCGTGCTGACCCTCCTCGTCGAAGGAGTACTGACGATCGAGAACGCGGTAAGGCACGTCGAGGTGGTGGGTGATGACTTTGTCTTTGCCCACCCAGTTCAGTTCGGGCATTAGCGTTCCTCCTTGACCGGCTGCGGCACCTGCTCCGCCTGTTGCTGCGGGTCTTCAGATGCGCCGCCACTGCGGACCCATTCGTCGATCTCGGAGAGCTTGAACTTCCAGACCCTGCCGACCTTGTAGGCAGGCAGATTGTGGTTAGCGATCCACTTGGAGATGGTTTCGCGGCGCACGCCCAGGTGCGCCTGGCCTTCTTTCATGGTCACCCAGTTCTCGAACTCCGGGTCGCTCATGACCTGCCTTTCGTAGGTTGGGCGTTTTGATTCGTAATCGTTGCTGCAACGTTGAACATTGTGGTTTCACCGGGAAAGCAGTCGTTGCCATTGGCGTCGTGCATCTGCCAAATGCTGGTGGCCGCACCTTCTTGGCCGCGTGCGCTGAACTGGCAGCTTGCCTTCAAGAGAGCTGACCGTGACGGCTCGCAGTCAGGAATCTCGACTTCTGTGGTGTCAATTGGTCGAATTCCGAGGTCTTTCGGGTTGACGCATACGAGCTTGCGCCCCCGCCAGGGAGTATTGCCGACATTCTTGATCACCCATTCATGGGTGAAGGTTGTCCAAAACTCTGCCGTGTTGTTCTGCAGGGCTGGTGGGTGCACGACGCCGGCGCGGTCGCCCGGATGGAGTGCGGCGGGTCGAAGTTGGATTGGTTCGGGTTCAGCCCCGTTGAGTCGCATCCGGTATGCCGATTCGAGGATGTCGCAATCGTCAGGGTCGTGGATGATCGCCTCGAACCAGTCGGTCAATGCCACCAGGAACACATCTGGCTCGATGTCAAGTGTTCTGGAGAGTCCTGCCTGATTGGCGATCTCCTGACATCGCGCTTGGGTCGTACTTCCAGATCCTCGAGTGGGAGTGACGTGTTGTTTCAAGAACTCCAGCAGGCCTTCGTGATTGATCGGCTCGGGGAATGAGTCGTACTGGGGTTCTGAAATGGGCTTGGCTCCGGAGAACAGCTTGCGAGCGTACTCGTCGCTGATGAGTTCTCCGCTACCGGCCGCTTTGAATACGGCCTGAATGAATTTGCTCTGGTTGGTCACCGGCGACATGCGCTTGAAGACCGCGTTGCAGAAGTCACTCAAGCCCATCGGCATCGCTCCTTCGCATCGGGTCCCAAAACTAGTCCCAGAAGTCCCAGTTCTCGCCGCTTGCAGGCGTTGGGAGTCCCAAACGGAAGCCGTTGCATAGAGGTGTGAGCGGATCACGGGATCGGCGAGATGAACTTCAACGTACCCATTATCTCACTTCGAGCCGCACGAACGCTCATCAACACGCACTGATCGGTGGCGTGTCGGACGAGTGCTGAGGAGGTGATGGAGATGGCGAGGAACCGGAAGCAGACCTCGCCGAAGGTGGCGTCGAAGGCTTCGAAGATCCTGACCGACAACAGGTTTGGCAAGGAGTCGAAGTCGGTGGCCGCTTCGGCGTTGGCGCAGGCCAAGCCGCGTAAGGGCAAGTAGCCCTTCCGGCTGTCCTGCTGGCCAGACGTCAACCGGCAGGACAGCCCGATCACTGTGGCGGCCAGAGCCGTACCGGTCACCGGCCGGCCGCCTTCCTCCTACACCCGCATGCGTTTTTCAACCGTATTCGGGAGACCTCCGTTGAGCGCTTGACGGGCACCACCTGTATCCGGGTTCACCCCGGGTCGGGTCGGTGCCCGTCACTGTTTCCGCTCAACACCACGGTCTCTCGCCGGTTGCCCTCAACGGGGTCTCCCTTCGCAAGAGGGGAAGCCCTCACGTGGCATTCAACAACCAATTCACCGTCCCGTACCTGACCCCTAGGGGCAACACCATCGACCTACCCGTCCCGGACCTGCCCGACAGCGAAGAACTGCGTGCGCAGCTGCGCGACCCGGATTCGCGTCCGAAGTGGGCTCGCGCCTACCTCGACGACGTGTACGCCGAGTACCGCGAGCTGGACAACCGTCGCCGCTCCGACATCTCCGCCGACCAACCCGGCCACGGTGATGACGAGGAGCATGGCGGGCTGGGCGCGGATTACTTCGCCTCTGACGATCCGGACTTCACCGAGCAGGTCGAAGCCAACCTCGCAGTGGTCGAACTGCTGAGTCCGCTGACCGCGACGCAGCGCGAGTACATCGAGCTGCATGTGCTCCACGGCGACCGATTCACCGAGATAGCCGCCGACAAGACCGGCGCAGGCCAGCCGACCAGTGCCGATGCCGTGCGGAAAGCCGTCTCGCGCGGCCTGGCGCAACTGCGCAAAACGCTCACCGAGTCGTAGGCCGTCCGGTTTCGGTGCGCCCCATGCCTGACAGGTGCAAGGCACTCCCTTCACCAGCCCGGTGATGGGACGCACCACCACCCATATGGAAGGAAACCCGGATGCCCACCAAGCTCAAGATCAAGATCGCCAAGCATCCCAGCCCAGCCGCCGCACTCGCCGCGAAAGAAATCCGCCCCAGCAGGCGGATGCTGCGCGCCATTTTCGGCACCGCCCGACCCCAGCACCGCATGGCCGTGCTCCTGCCCGGCTCCGAAGCCTCCACCGTCGAGGTGCGTGTAGCCGACACCGACGACGACCTGATGGCGTTGGCCGACGTGGCCGGAGTCACCCGCAAGGGCGGTGAGGATCGATGATCCCGGTAAGTGACGCGAACAGGTTCATCGGCGCGCTGAACCGGATCGCCGAAGGCGTCACCATGCTCGCCGCCGCAATTGAGGAGACCGCGTGGGAGGGGTTCGAGGATCACGCTGGGATGCCCGATGCTCGTCCGATCGCAGCCGCCCAACTGACGCAACCCGACCTAGAGCAGGCCGCAGCCGAATACGAGGCCACCCACCGACAGGCACCCGAACCGACACCTGAGCCGGAGCCGGTGTCGCTGGCGCAGGTGCGTGGAGTGCTCGCCGTGCTCTCCAGCCAAGGCCTGACCGAGCAGGTGCGTGAGCTGATCGTCTCCACCGGCGCGGACAAGCTGTCGGCAGTTAACCCGACGAAGTTCGGGTGGCTGCTCGCCAAGGCGAAGGAGCTGTCCGATGCCTGACCAGCACGCGCTACTCAGCGCTTCGGGTGCGCACCGATGGCTGAACTGCCCACCCAGCGCCGTCCTCGAATCGGGTGAGCCGGACTCGACGTCGGCGGCGGCCGAGCAGGGCACCGCCGCGCACGCGTTGGCGGAGTGGAAGCTCCGGCGCGCCCTCCACCAGGCACCCGGGTTTAAGCCGGAGTCCGGCTGGATCGACGAGGAGATGGAGCACCTGACCGACGACTACGTCGCCTTCGTTTGGGAGCACATTTCGCTGGCTCGGGAAACTTGCGGCGATCCGCAGGTGCTGATCGAGCAGCGCTTGGATTTCTCCCATGTGGTGCCGGGCGGGTTCGGCACCGGCGACTGCCTGATCATCGCCGAACCCAAGCTGCAAATCATCGACCTGAAGTATGGGCAAGGCGTCCTCGTTGAAGCCGAGCGCAACCCGCAGCTCATGTTGTACGCGCTGGGTGCGCTCCAGGCGTTCGGGGATCTGTATGACATCGAGGCCGTGGCGGTGACGATCTATCAGCCCCGCCGAGGCAACGTCGACACCTGGGAAACCAGCGTCGCCGAACTCGAAGCGTGGGCTGAGACCGTGGTGAAGCCGAAGGCCGAGCTGGCTGCGGCGGGCGGGGGCAAGTTCTGCCCCGGCTCGTGGTGCCAGTTCTGCCGCATCGCACCGACCTGCCGGGCACGCGCCGAAGCCAACCTCGCGCTCGCTCAACACGAGTTTGTGCCACCGGCCGAGCTGTCCGACAGCGAGATTGCGGATGTCCTCGCGAGGATTCCACAGCTCAAAACGTGGGCTGCGGACGTGGAGGCCTACGCCCTCTCCCTCGCGGTGAACCAAGGCAAGACGTGGGACGGTTTCAAGCTCGTCGCCGGCAGGTCTGTCCGCAAATACACCGACGAGAACGCTGTCGCGGAGGCGGCTCAGGCTGCCGGTTACGCCGACATCTACGACAAGCGCCTCATCACGCTCACGGCGATGGAAAAGCTGATGGGCAAGAAGACCTTCAACGAGGTTCTCGGCGACCTCGTGGTCAAGCCGGTCGGGAAGCCGACGCTCGTGCCCGAGACCAATAAACGGCCCGCGCTCGATATTCGCAGCGCCCAATCCGAATTCACGAAAGCAGAAAGCAGGTAACCATCATGTCAAACCAGAATCCAACCCGTGTCGTCACCGGCGAAGTCCGCCTCTCCTATGCGCACGTGTTCGAGCCGAACTCGATCCAGGGCGGCAAGCCCAAGTACTCCGTCTCCTTGATCATCCCCAAGTCCGACACCGCGACTATTGCCGCGATCGAGCGTGCCGTGGATGCGGCCATCGACGCCGGGATCGGCAAGTTCGGGGGCAAGCGACCCAACAAGGCCGCGTTGAAACTGCCGCTACGCGACGGAGACACCGAACGCGACGACGAAGCCTACGCAAACGCATACTTCGTCAACGCGAACTCGCTGACCCCGCCGCAGGTGGTCGACGAGAACGTCGCACCCATCCTCGACCGCTCCGAGGTGTACTCCGGCTGCTACGCCCGCGTGTCCCTGTCGTTCTACGCCTTCAACACGAACGGGAACAAGGGTGTGGCCTGCGGTCTGGGCAACATCCAGAAGCTCCGCGACGGCGAACCCCTCGGCGCAGGCCGCATCTCCGCTGAGTCCGACTTCGGCACCCCCGCCAGCGACGACTTCCTCAACTAAACCGGCCATCTCGTGGAGGGAGCCAGCAGACCCTTGTTGGCTCCCTCCCTGCACCTACACCCAAGAAGAGAGGTTCGCGTTGCAGACGTTGGCAAGCGACGTAGAATCGTTCAGCCCCGTCAACCTCGCCAAGTCCGGCGTGTATCCGTATGCCGCCGAACCCGAGTTCGAGGTGCTCCTGTTCGGCTACAGCATCGACGGCGACCCAGTGAAGGTGGTCGATCTCGCCAGCGGCGAGCAGCTGCCCGACGAGGTGCTCGCGGCACTGACTGATCCGAGCGTGGTCAAGTGGGCGCATAACGCCGCCTTCGAACGTGTCTGCCTATCCGCGTGGCTACACCGCCACCACCCAGACCTCCTCACTGAGGAGTTTCTTGATCCGGCGCAGTGGCGGTGCACGATGATCTGGTCGGCCTACTTCGGTCTGCCGATGAGCCTCGACGCGGTCGGTACGGCCCTCGACCTCGACGTGAAGAAGGACAGCGCTGGCAAGCGGCTGATCAAACAGTTCTGCACCCCAGCCACACCCACCGTGCTCAACGGCGGCGGCACCCGCAACCTACCGGGCAGCGACCCGGATGGTTGGCAGGCGTTCGTCGAGTACAACCGGCGCGACGTCGAAGTCGAACTCGCGATCCACGACCGGCTCTCCCTGTTCCCGATGCCCGAAGCCGAATGGGACGCCTACGCCCTCGACCAGGCCATCAACGACACCGGCATCAACTTGGATCGCATCTTCGCGGATGCCGCCGTCGTACTCGACGACCGGCATCGTGAGGCGACGTTGACGAAGGCGCGGGAGTTGACCGGGCTGGAGAATCCGAACTCGCCGATCCAGTTGAAGGAATGGCTCACCACCCACGGCTGCGAGATCGACTCGCTCGCCAAGGCTGATGTCGAAGCCGCCCTCGACACCGCGTCTGGTGTCGTGCGGGAGGTGCTGGAGCTGCGCGGCGATCTGGCGAAATCGAGCGTGAAGAAGTACCAGGCCATGCACAACGTCGCAGGCAGCGACGGGCGGGCACGCGGTCTCATCCAGTTCTACGGCGCAGGACGCACCGGACGCTTCGCCGGACGCCTCGTCCAAGTACAGAACCTGCCCCGCAACTACCTACCCGACCTCGACCAAGCCCGCACCCTCACCCGGCAACGCAACCACGATGCCCTCGAACTGCTCTACGACTCAGTCCCAGACACGCTTTCCCAGTTGATCCGTACCGCGTTCATCCCCAGTAGCGGATGCCGGTTCATCGTCGCCGACTACTCCGCGATCGAAGCCCGCGTCATCGCCTGGCTCGCCGGAGAAACATCCACCCTCCAAGCCTTCTGCGACGGTAAAGACCTCTACTGCGAAACCGCGAGCCGCATGTTCGGAGTGCCCGTCGAAAAACACGGCATCAACGCCGAACTCCGCCAGAAAGGGAAAATCGCGACGCTGGCCTGTGGATACAACGGCTCCGTCGGAGCACTGAAAGCGATGGGTGCCCTCCGCATGGGACTGGCCGAGCACGAGTTGAAGCCCATCGTGGACGCCTGGCGGGCCGCAAACCCCCACATCGTGCAGCTCTGGGCAGACGTCGAACAGGCCGCACTCGATGCCATCACCACCCGCCGAGCCATCCGGCTGCGCAACCTGCGTTTCTCGGTCGAGTCGGGCATCTTGTTCATCACCCTGCCCTCGGGCAGACGGCTCGCCTACGTGAAGCCCCAGCTTGGCGAGAACCGCTGGGGTGGAACCTCGATCACATACCACGGTGTGACCACGGGCAGGAAGTGGGGTCGGCTGGAAACCTACGGCGGGAAACTCGTCGAAAACATCGTCCAAGCCACAGCCCGAGATCTGCTTGTCCACGCGATGGGGCTCGTCGCCTGTGCGGGGCATCGGATTGTCATGCATGTCCACGATGAGATTGTCATCGACGAACCCATCGGCTCCGGCTTCACCGTGGAGCAGGGGTGTCAGTTCATGGCCACCCCGCCCGACTGGGCCGACGGACTCCCGCTAGATGCCGATGGGTATGAATGCTCGTACTATCGCAAGGACTGAGGACGGTGTAGAGCTAGTGGTCGGCGGTGAGTAGCTCCTTCGGCATTTCGCCGTAGCGAGCTGGGGTTGCGATGCCTGCGGCGAGAAGGGCGTTCGTGGCAAGGATCGGCTCGACGCGGTTGGCAAGCCAATCCTGCTGGATACCGGTCTTGGTGGCGACTTGGTCAAGCGCTACGAAGATCTTGTAGATCGAGTGATCGTTGAACTGGCGGTGGTCTCGTTTGGCTCGTCGGGTGATGTTGGGGAGGAGTCCTGGACGGTCGAGAACAGAGTGGTTCCACAGCTTTGCACAGTGGGCGTTGCGGTTGCGTAAGTAGACGAATGAGCGGACTTGGCCTGGCAGCGTGGTTGGAGAAACGTTCATCGACGCTGCCATGTCGTGCAGCACTCCGGACTTGCTTGAAGCCTCAATAAGCCTGGACAGGCTGCCAAACGAGAAGGCCTCAACCGCTACCCAGATGGGCATGCGCGTGTAGGCTTCGATGCTGTAAGCATTGGCCGTCTTGATCTCATCACGGTAGTGAGACACAAAGGTCTCTTTGCTGCGATCTAGATTCGATAGCGCGTGTTCTTCGACACGTTCGTCATGAGGATCAGGCGATTGCGTGAGCCCGTCACCGCGGGCGAACGCTCCGATCGCTCCGACATGCTGTGCGTAGTAGTAGGCGAACCTGGTTCTCAGGAGAACCTCGATCGGGTGGAGGACTTCGTCACACACCGCAACCAGTTCTTGTTCGGCTTCGTAGAGCCGCTGGATCACTTCAAAGGATGAACCGTCGAGGAAGCGATTGTTGCCCGCCATTGGGTCAACTTGCCAGTAACGAAAATATCCCGAAAGACGGTAGTAGTTCACGCGAGAGAGGAACTCGGCTGCTGATGCGGTGTCAGTGACGGTCAAACCGCGTTCTTGAAGCAGTTTGACTTGTTCGTCGTAACTGAGCCAGCGCTTGACCATGAGCTCCCTAAAAAGTGAAAAGGCCCCGGCCATTTGTGCATTGTCCCTTACGGGACAAGAGGCCTGACCGGGGATCTATCATCTCCTACGGTACGTCAACGTGGCCGTCTGGTCAACATCACGTGCCGAAGTCGGCATCTCCACATTAGAGATCCAGCCCACTCCCGACAGGGGTCGAGTCGAGCTGAACGGTTACCCACAACCTAGCCGGGTTCATGCCGGGACTCCAGCGACGCGGGTCGTGTCAAGGCTGCCACAGCGATTCTCCGGTGACCCGTCCGGATTCGCCGGCGCTCGGGGGCGTATGGGCGAGAGCCTTCCTCACGCCGCGTCCGGTTTCGGTGCCTGCCGTGCCTGACAGGTGAGAGCCTGGCGCATCCCGCGCCCGCGATTGTCTACCCGGCTCTCAGAAAAGGAGCCGGTCATGGCTACCGCGCTACAAGCGTTCACCAACCACGAGTTCGGCACGATCCGAACCATCACCTCGGGCGGGCAGATCCTGTTCTGCGGCAAGGATGTCGCCACCGCCCTCGGCTACACCAACCCGAGCAAGGCACTTCAGGATCACTGCAAGGGGGTTCCGTTTCGTTACCCCCTTCAAACGCCTGGTGGTATTCAGCAGGTCAGGTTCATCAGCGAGGGCGACCTGTACCGGCTGATCGTCTCCTCCAAGCTGCCCGCCGCCCGGCAGTTCGAGGCGTGGGTGTTCGACGACGTCCTCCCGTCGATCCGCCGTCACGGCATGTACGCCATCGACGAGCTTCTGTCCGACGACGAGTTTCTGGAGCAGGCGATCGCCACTCTGCGGGCTGAGCGGGCCAAGCGGCTCGCCGCCGAACAAGCCCTATTGGAGGCGGCACCGAAGGTGTCCTATTACGACGTGGTGTTGGCGTCGCCCTCGCTGATCACCACCACCGAAATCGCCAAGGACTACGGCCTGTCGGCGAAGAAGCTCAACCAGATTCTGCGCGAGGAGCAGGTGCAGTTCCATCAGTCCGGCCGCTGGTTCCTCTACGCCAAGTTTGCTGAGCAGGGCTACACCCAGTCCAAGACGCACGAGTACGACAAGGGCAAGACCCGCACCCACATGTACTGGACGCAGAAGGGACGGCTCTTCATCTATGACCTGTTGAAGAACACCCGTGGCCTGCTGCCGGTGATCGAGCGTGAAGGTGAGGACGCCCGATGACCACCACCCTCGACGTCGGAATCCCGAAGAAGAACATCGAAGGATACCCCGACCCCACCTGCTACAAGGCGCTGAAAGAAATCCAACGTGCCGAGTACGGGTACCGACCCTTGGTCTACATCTGCTCACCCTATTCGGGCGACGTCGAGGAGAACGTGCGCCTGGCTCGCCGGTTCAGTGCGTTCGCGGTGTCAGCAGGCCAGATTCCGTTGGCCCCGCATCTGCATTTTCCGCAGTTCATGGATGACACCGACCCGGATGCCCGGGAGCTGGCGATGTTCTTCAACCGCATCCTGCTGTCGAAATGCGAACAGCTGTGGGCCTACATCGGACGTGTGTCGGCGGGGATGCGTGCCGAGATCGACTGGGCCCAGCAGATGGACATCCCGGTTCGCTTCTTCGACGCCGACTTCCAGGAGGTGCACCCCGCATGACACCGTTCACCCTGTGTGCCGCCACCAGCAGCGGCAACCCGCACAACAACCACTACCCAAACCACAATCAGGTCACCGGCACCGCTGACTTGGAGCGGCTGGCGCGTCTGGATCATGTCGCAGCCACCTACACCGGCGACCGGCGCTCCTCAGCAGGTTTCATCTCCTCGGACTGCGTGGTGATGGACATCGACAACGACCACACCGAGGAATCATCCGACTGGGTGACACCGGAGAAGCTCGGCGAGTTGATAGCGGGTGTGGTGTTCATGACCGCGACCTCCCGCAACCACCAGAAACCGAAAGGGATGGTGTCGGCCAGGCCGCGTTTCCACGTCTGCTTCCCAATCAACCCAGTCACGGATGCAGAAGTGTATGCGGGGTTGAAGCGCCGCCTCGCCGGACGGTTCGGTTTCTTCGACCAGCAGGCGTTGGATGCCGGACGGTTCATCTACGGCACCCCCAACCCTCACATCACCGTCCACAACGGCAACCAGCTACTTGACGCCTGGCTGGACGAGGCCGACGAGATCGACGTGTTCGCAGCGTTCGACGCCTCCACCCAGGTGATCGGGGAAGGCTCCCGCAACGCCACCCTCTCCCGCTTCGCCGGCCGCGTACTGATCCGCTACGGGCAGACCGCACAGGCCCGTGACCTGTTCGACCGGAAAGCATTGCTGTGTGAACCGCCCCTGTCGGATCACGAGTTGGAGTCGATCTGGAACAGCGCGTGCCGGTTCGCCGCCAAGGTCGCCGCCGATCCCGGCTATCTGTCACCCGAGGCGTATGCGGAGTTGACCACGTTGAAGCCCGAGGACTTCACCGATGTGGGGCAGGCGACGGTCCTGGCCGGCGAGTACGCGGGTCGGATCTGTTATTCGCCTGCGACAGCGTGGATGGCCTACGAGAACGGGGTGTGGGAGGAAAACGAACCCAAAGTCCAACACGTCGTCCAAGAACTCACCACCCGCCAACTCGACCAAGCCCAGACCGAACTCGACCAGGTGACCGAACGTGCCGGGGAGGTCGGGGTGACCGCCGTGTTGGTGGCGATGAGCAAGACCAAGGCACTGGCGGCGTTCACCCGCGAGCAGGCACGCGTCTACCAGCAGATGGTGACAGTGCAGGAATGGATGAAGTTCATCTACAAGTGCCGCTCCGACCGCACCATCCTCGCCGTCATGCGCCAAGCCCGACCGCTGGCACTCATCGACCCGCACATGCTCGACGCCGACCCCTACCTGCTCAACACCCCGTCCGCCACCTTCGACCTGCGCGACGGCAGCCGACGTGAGCACGACCCGGCCGACATGCTCACCAAACAAACCGCCGTCGACCCCACCAACACCGGCCAGCAGATCTGGCTCGACTCCCTTCAGGTCACCTTCGGCGGCGACGCGGAACTCATCGGGTACGTGCAGCGGGTGTGCGGCCTGGCAGCCATCGGGAAGGTACTCATCGAGGCGTTGATCATCGCCTACGGCGACGGCAACAACGGCAAGTCCACGTTCTGGAACACCATCGCCCGAGTCCTGGGCACCTACTCCGAAACGATCTCGGCTGAGGTGCTGATCGCGGGCAAGAAGAACAACGCTAAACACGAAATGGCCGAAACCCGCGCCCGCCGCCTCCTCATCGCTGGCGAGAACGACGAAGGCGTGCGCTTGTCGACCTCGACGACGAAACAACTCGCCTCGACCGACAAGATCGCGGCCGAGAAGAAGTACAAGAACCCCTTCTCGTTCACCCCCTCGCACACGCTCGTGCTCTACACCAACCACCTACCCAGGGTGGGGGCGATGGACACCGGCATCTGGCGCAGGCTCATGGTGATCCCGTTCGAGCAAACCATCACACCGGACAACGACATCAAGAACTACGCCGACCACCTGTTCGAGCACGCCGGTGGCGCAGTCCTCGCCTGGATCATGGACGGTGCGAAGCTGATCCACGCCGAGGACTACCGCTTGTCTCCACCGGCGCAGGTGGTGGAGGCGTCGGAGGCGTATCGGGCGGCCAACGACTGGTTCGCCCACTTCCTCGACGAACGCTGCGAAACCGGCGACGGACTGTCGGAGAAGTCCGGGGAACTCTACGCCGACTACCGCTCCTGGGCATTGGCTCGCGGCGACTACGCGCGGTCAACCACCGACTTCGCCGCAGCACTGGAGAAAGCCGGCCACACGAAACACCGCACCAACCAAGGCATGCGCGTGACCGGGCTGCGCCTGAAAACCGAATTCGAACTCTGAAAGGACACCCCGCGATGACATCCCGCACCCCATCAACCACGACCGCACGCGACGCCATGGCCGTCAGTGGCTACCGACCGAAAGCTCGTGGCGAGTTGAACCATCACTACCGTCTGCACCCGTCCTCACCAGCGTTTTTGCGGTGACAGCCCGCCGGGCGTGCTGGTCGTGTTAGTCGCCCCTGGACTTCTCTATAGGGCCTTAAAAGTACAAACCTATATAGAAAGTTAAGGGCAGACCGTCACGACCAGCACACCCCTTGAAATCTCAAGGAGTGACCATGAACGAACACCACATCGAAGCCCAGCTCAAGAAAGCCGTTGAGGCCTCTGGTGGCTTGTGCTGGAAGCTTGTCAGCCCTGGAACCACGGGCGTCCCAGACCGGATCTGCCTCAAGGCCGGACGGGCAGTCTTCGTCGAAGTCAAAGCACCCGGCAAGAAGCCTCGGCCGATCCAACGCCGCCGGATGAGCCAACTGGCCGCCCTCGGCTTCACCGCGCTGGTCGTTGACTCGGTGGACGGCATCAAGGAGGTGCTTGATGCGCTACCGGCCGCATAACTACCAAGCTCAAGCCACCGAGTTCATCCTCGACCACCACGAGGCGGCCATCCTCCTCGGGATGGGACTCGGCAAGAGTGTCATCACCCTGACGGCAATCTGGGAGCTGCTGCTGGACTACTTCACCGTCTCCCGCGTCTTGGTCGTCGCACCACTGCGCGTCGCACGAGACACCTGGCCTGCCGAAGTAGCCAAGTGGGACCACCTCCAAGGTCTATCGGTGGCAGTCGCTGTCGGCACCAAGCAAGACCGGCTGGCGGCACTCGCCAAGTCGGCGATGGTGACCGTCATCAACCGCGAAAACATCCCCTGGCTCGTCTCCCAGTTGGGTGAGGCGTGGCCGTTCGACATGGTCGTCATCGACGAACTGTCCTCGTTTAAGAATCATCGGGCGAAGCGGTTCACGGTGTTGGTGAAGATGCGCCCGCACGTCAAGCGCTGGGTCGGCCTGACTGGCACCCCAGCCTCCAACGGGCTGATGGATATCTGGGCGCAGTTCCGGCTCCTCGACGGCGGGGAGCGTCTCGGCAGGTTCATCACCCGGTACCGCGACCGCTGGTTTACCCCGGACAAGCGCAACGGGATGCAGGTGTTCACCTACAAGCCCCGCGAGGGTGCGGAGGACGAGATCTACGAGGCGATCGCCGACATGACGTTGTCGATGCGCACCACCGACCACCTCCAACTCCCACCACTGACCGTCACCACGACACCGGTGGTGCTCGGAGCCCAAGAACGAGTTGTGTATGAGCAGCTCAAGGCCGACCTGGTGGTTGATCTGGATGGGCAGGTAGTGGATGCCGCGAACGCAGCCGCGCTGTCGGGGAAACTGCTGCAGCTCGCCTCGGGCGCGATCTACGACGAGCATGGCGAGACGGTCGAGGTGCATGGGGCGAAACTCGACGCCCTCGAAGACATCCTCGAAGCCGCCAACGGACAAACCGTCCTCGTCGCCTACTGGTACCGACACGACCGCGAACGCATCCAGCGCCGCTTCCCGGACGCCCGCGAACTTAGAATATCGGCGGATATTGCGGCGTGGAACCGGGGCGACATCCCGCTCGGGCTGATCCATCCCGCGAGCGCTGGGCATGGGTTGAATCTGCAGGCCGGTGGGCACCTGCTCGTGTGGTTCTCGCTGACCTGGAGCTTGGAGCTGTATCAGCAGACCAACGCCCGGCTGTATCGGCAAGGGCAGGCCGATCCGGTCACCATCACCCACCTTGCCGCCACCGGCACCCTCGACCAGGCCGTCCTGGGTGCTTTGGAGGCGAAGGACATGACTCAGGCCGCGTTGATCGACGCGGTCGCCACCGAATTTTCAACCACCCTCAGGAAGGAGTCGTCATGCATGTGATGACCAAATACCTCGACACCCGCAAAGCCGCCATCAGCGCATTGCAGGACTTCGCCGTGATGGAGCAGATCATCGACACCACCGACGAGGCGATCAAGACCGCCTACACTGATGCGACCAGTCCGGGTTCGCCGAAGCTGGACGGTCTGCCGCGTCACACGGATCTGCATGCTGGGGAGATGCGTGTGGCGGCCACGTTGGATCGGATCGACATCTACCATGCCCGCTACGCCCAAGCGCGTGAGTACATGGCGTGGTTCCTGCCCGCCTGGCAGATGCTCACCGACGACGACAGGTTCGTGCTCGAAGCGTTCTTCCTTGGCGACGGTACCCAGGATGATGCGGTGCAGAGGGTGTGTGACCACTTCTACGTGGAGCGCACCAGCGCCTACCAGAAGAAGTCCCGCGCACTCGCCCGGCTGGCGTCGGCGCTGTATGGGCAGGCGGCGTGAACCCAGCCGCCAAAAGGTGTCAAGAACAGCGGATGCATTTACTGTTTCCGGCCTGCAATGATGTAGGTGGTTGAAAAGTAGGAAAAGCCCCAGGGCAAGCCCGGTCATCGGCTGGGTGCCTTGGGGTTTTGCCGTGTCCGGGAAAGGAGCGTGCGGGATGCCGGTCAAGCCTGCCCGTCCGTGTTCCCAGCCCGGCTGCCTGAACTTCACCCACGACCGCTTCTGCCCGGAACACGCGAAGGCCGAGGGCGAGCGCTACCGGCGGTGGCAGCGTGACCCGAAGATCAACCGGCGCTACGGTGCCCGCTGGCGCAAGATCCGTACCGCCTACATCACCGCCCACCCCTTGTGTGAGGACTGCCTCGCGGCTGGCAGGTACACGCCCGCACAGGAAGTCCACCACGTGATCCCGTTGGAGCACGGCGGCACTCACGACATGAGTAACCTCCGCGCCTTGTGTAAGCCGTGCCACTCCCGACAGTCGGCGTTCGACGGCGACCGATGGAGGCAGACCCCGAGGGTCTACACCTACTGAAATCTTCGCCACGTCGCGCCCTGTCACGCCGAGGTTGTGGAACATCAAAAGATGCCCACCTCGACCCTGTTCGGCGGACACGGGGCAACCTCGCGGCGCTGGCGAGGGGGTTGGGGCATCGAACCTCTACGACTCGGCGAGAGGTCAGCGGGCGGGGCCAACCGCGCACAAAGTCCCCGAATCAAACAAGGTATTGACCCTCCCTGCTCCGTCGGCAGCACCAGTGAGGCATGAAACTCCGCTGGTTTCTCGCGTTTCCTGTCGCTTTGCCCGTCCGGTTTTGGGTTTGCCAGGGACGTACAGACGAGGGCGAGTAACTCCGGGGCAGCCAAACCGGTGTGGTGAATCCCTCCACGGCAAACATTTGTCAGCCGTGAGTTAACAACTGATTTCTAGAAGGAGGAATCATGACAGATCAAATGGTGCTGAAAACACAGCAGTGGCTGAACGCAACTTTCGGCAATAAAACCGGCTTCGGCTCAGTCGAAGAGACCGGCAACACTGGCTGGGATACAATCAACGCGCTCATCCGCGCCCTTCAAATCGAACTCGGTATCACCGCTACCGCGAACAACTTCGGTACCGGTACACAAACACGGTTCACGAACCGCTGGCCCGATGGGATCAAGCAGACCAACGATGAGTCGAACGTGCATGGAATCATCCAGGGCGCCCTGTGGTGCAAGGGATACCGGGCCGAGTACGGCGGCATCACTCTTCAGTTCACCGACCACGTGGCAGACTCGATTGTTGCCCTCAAATCCGACATTGGAATCGGTGGCACCAGTTCCACAATCGACCTCGAGCTGATGATGGCACTGCTCTCGATGAAGCAGTTCCGGCTCCTCTCGGCCTATGGCGGGAAGCAAGCCATTCGTGATGCGCAGCAAGCGATCAACCGTGAGTACAAGAACTATACGGGCATCATTCCCACAGATGGCTTGTACGGGCGTGAAATGAACACGGCTCTAATCCAGGTACTCCAAGCAATCGAAGGGTACAAACCTGCCGAAGCCAGCGGGAATTTTGGTGCTGGCACTCGCTCCAAGCTACGGACAATTAGTAGCGGCACTAACCAGTGGGTATGGCTAGCTACTGTAGGCCTGGTCAGTAACGGTTACTCAATCACGCCAACCAGCACATGGAATATCGAAGTTGAAAACATATTGAGGCAGTTCCAGCAAGCACACGCTCTGCCAGTGACCGGCGTGGTTGATCCAACGACCTGGATGAGCCTTCTGACCTCTAAAGGCGACCCCAACCGTGCGTGTGTGGCTTGTGATACACGTTTCGAGATCACTGACGAACTCGCCGAGCACCTTAAGGCAGATGGTTACCTGATCGTGGGTCGCTACCTTTCAGAGCCTGGTCAAGAGGACGTAGCTGAATCAGACTACTTTAAGGCGCTACGCACGGGTGAGCTAGAACGCATCGTGAGTCATGGGCTGCAGTATTTCCCGATCTTCCAGGAGTACTCAACAGCGCTTAGGCACTTTACCGCCGATACTGGGCACCGTCATGCGAAGGAAGCCCAAGCCGCTGCCCAGCGACTTGGTGTGCCACCCACGGTCATCTACTTTGCAGTGGACTACGATGCCACAGATCCCGAAGTAACCAGCAACATCCTGCCCTATTTCAAAGCGGTCACGCAGAATCTTGGCGGCGGCTATCGAGTAGGCATCTACGCATCGCGTAACATCTGCACTCGAGTAGCTCAGGCAGGCTACAGCGTGGCCTCGTTTGTTTCCGACATGTCCACCGGATTCTCAGGCAACCTCGGATTCCCGATCCCACACAACTGGGTCTTCGACCAGTTCCACGAAATCAGTGAATACCGAGGGAAATGGGATCTCGACCGGGTAGCATTTTCTGGACGGATCGCTGCGGTTGGATCGGTTCTATCCTCAGGCACGAATCCGCAGCCGACTGTGCCATATCAGGCACCTCCCGTGCCCAGCCTGAATGCGATTACGCCATTCACGCGGGTCTTACCGTTGATTCGAAGCCTAGAGGATGCATATTCTGATTATGCCGCAGGTGACTGGGCGAGTTATGCGACGCATCCAGACTATCGCCCTAGTGATATTGTGCCCGGTGTGCTGCGGTATCTAGCACGGGATTATTTACAGCATTGGAAATTCTCCATCGCGGCAAGTACCTTCAACGATATTTCATTTGAGTTGTATCTGAAGGATTCGCACCCTGGACTGGTTAACAGTCTTGAACCCTACATTGGTGAGCAGAGAACACCGTTCACCGATACTCATCGGCACGGCAAGAACGATCTCGCCCATCTGGCCTACACTCTGTACTGCTACCTATACACAACCCTGACACCGGATCACTGGGCAGGCTGGGCAGGAGATCTTGCGACTGGCATGAATGACCTGCATCGATATATGCAGGCACATCCTCATCTAAATCGCACGCGAGCAGCAAATGCTCTCATCGGAGCCGAACCAGATTACCCGGCAACATACTTTATCAACGCTGGTATTGACACAAACGCGTTAGGAGTATCATGCAACTTCACTGATATCTGTGACGATGCAGACGCCATCGCATTGGTTCCTACGATTCAAGGACGCGGCAACAATGGCATCCGATCTCTGTCTGATTCCATGGAACAGTACTATCTGAGTATTGTCACCGCGAACCGCTACAGCGTCTACGAACATGATGGGCTTGACTACTCCTCAGTTGATTCGCTCTATGACACGACCTGGAGCAGAATGAACGGTGTCCTCGAGGGGTTCTACGGAGGGCTGCTTGAACTCGCTGGAAACTCTAGCCAGGAGGAACGGCAAGCGTGCGTGAGAGCGTTTGCTAACTACCTCTTCACTCGCTCTCACTAGAAGCACCTGACGCGGCAGGGGTGGCACTATCTGCGGTGCCGCCCCTGTTGAGCTTTGCGCTGCGGCGAAAACTGTAAAAGCGCCAAAACACTGTTGCGCACGTAATCGTCATACCGAGACAAACCCACAAGAGGCCCTTGCTTTGCAGATACTCGATAAAGTCTCCAGGAGAAATGAATGCGGATGTGACGAAGGTGGAAGCAAGCGAGATACATACCATGGTGGGTAATTTCACTACACGGAAGGCGTTTGCAGTGGCAGCCACCCAGTGAATTGGAATAAACAGCATTCCAGTGCCAAACCCTAGAGCCAGTAACGCCCACGATATTTCAATAAAAGGGTTACTGGGTGGCGCTTCATTGCCGTATAGTTGGACGGGGTTCAAGCGCATCCACCAACCTATAAGCGGGGGTATCGAACAGATCAGCAAGTAACGCAAGTACTCGATTGCGCGAGTTCTGACTGACACATGCGTCTCCTCCTGCGCTCATGCGCGTTGAGCGATCCGAGCTGGTCGAATTCTACTGCCAGTTAATTCTAGCGATCACGTCTACTGGCTCTTCGGACTTGAGGTGGGGCGGGTAGTCGTGGCCCGGTGTGGTGAGGGGTCGGGGTCTTCGGCAGGGTCAGCAGCGACCAAACTCGCTGTTCCAAGA